>JAEEGL014382426.1_pt1 | contig 44072 bp, 35 predicted proteins | sample 9134231 | NCBI WGS metagenome assembly JAEEGL01 (sample SAMN16246548, study PRJNA631951) | gut metagenome | biome: gut microbiome; feature: rumen; material: fiber-attached | host: Bos | place: Iran: Karaj | collected 2018-10
CTTCATGTTTCTCTTTACAATACTCGGAGATGAGCCAAACAAGCCCTTAAACGATCTTGTATAGCCTTCATGAGAATCAAAAGAATATTTTATCGCGATATCAATAATCTTCATTCCATTAAGCAAATCCGGTACAGAATGTTGAAGTTTTCTGATTCTGATATACTCGCTTACCGACAGCCCGGCGGCCTTAACAAAGCTTCGGCTGAAGTAAAACGGACTGTAGCCGGCATAATCGGCAACGTCCTTAAGCCCGATATCTTCAGTAATGTTTTCTTCAATGTAATCTATTACCCTCTCAAGTTCGTTCATGCTTATTCTTTCCTCCGATATAATTATACTAGCAAAAGAAAGCTTATGCTTCTTGATATTTTATGCTGCATATTACAATGCTCGTCACTATACAAAAAAGACCTCCCTAAGCTCGGGAGGTCTTGACTTATAGGGTTTTTAGTTTAATGACTTCATCGTGGGAATGCCGCCGGAGTGGTATCCGACGTAGTCCGATTATGCCCGATTAAGCGGCGCCAGCGTCTCCGACCATTACCGATTATGTCCGACTGACTAAGACGATTTTCGGTCAAATTTAGGTCTTTGTAATGATTCGTGGTCAGACATATCATGCCGATCCACTTCCTAAAACAATCCTGCGAGCTTGTTTGCCAAGCCCTCAAATGATGCCTGCTTCTTTTCGTTCGTTGCTTCGGCGTAGATGTCCATCGTCGTTTCAACAGACTTATGCCCCATCACATCCTGGATCACTTTGAGGTTACTCTCGGCCTCGCAGAGCCTTGTCGCAAAGGTGTGTCTCAATACGTGGCAAGAGAACAAAGGAAGAACAACCGGATCTCTCTTCTCCTTAGCCGCGTTCAAAACTTCCTCGGCATTGTAACTCTCTACGATCCTCTTGATGGTGTCGTTGATCGTCTGCGGGTTCGGCACATGGCCATCCCTGTTCTGGAACACAAAGCCGCTCATTCCATCAATGACCTGTTCGTTGAGACCGCCCAGCATATCATACTGCTGCTCACGTTCCATTTCGAACGCTTCCTTCACTACATCGAGCATGGGGATCGTCCTGATTCCGGCTTCCGTCTTCGGAAGTGAGACCGTCATGATCTGCTTTCCAACATGACCGCTCTTATAATAGGTAAGAGTATGGTTGATACTGATCAGTCTGTTCTCGAAATCCAGGTCTTCCCAACGAAGTCCGATGCATTCACCGATACGAGTTCCCGTACCGAGAAGAACTACGAACAACGGCCACCAGTGATAGTAGATCGGATGTCCTGCGATGTACTCCATGAACGTCTTCTGCTGTTCTCTGGTAAGTGCCCTCCTGATGCCTCTGTTCTTGCCAGACTTCTTGGCGATTTCCTTCATCACGCCATCCGTTGGATTTTTGCGGATAATGTCATCCCTGACTGCAAGCTCAAAGGTTGGATGCAAAACACAGTGAACACCGTCCAGCGTTCCAAGCGCAATTCCTTCTACATTTAATAAATGAAGATAGAAATGCATCACATCCGAAAACTTCACATCTACCAACTTCCGCTTCCCGAAGGTTCCGCGTACATACTTATTATAAGAATAGATGTAGCCGGTTCTCGTTGAGTCTCTCAGATCATATTTGGTTGAGATATACCTGTCAAAGGTATTGTTGACAGTTGCTTTGCCTGCTGCGTAAAGGTCCAGTCCGTCAAGCTGGTCTCTCATCAGCTTCTTTTCTTTCTCACGAAGCGTCAGAAGATCGTTCGCATAAATCCATTTGCGCCGTCCAAGAGGATCGACGTAACTGTAACTGTATCTGTAGTCCTGCTCTCTCCAGGCTTCACCTTTACGGAGCACTCTGCCTCTAGGGTCTTTTCTTGCTTTTGCCATTTGATCACTCCTTTTCTATATAAGTGAGTGAATCCGGCATCCCCTAAAAGACATTATGTTTCCGTCACAATTAGATTATCTCATGAGGTCATCAAAAATGCAATTAGAAAATGCCGAATTCCCGAAAATCCTTTATTTGCACAGAATAATGCACGCAATGAAGTACATTAAACTTCCCTAAATGACTCAATGTACTCACGCATTGTGTCATGATTGATGAGCACGACACGGTCTACCTTGTAATATGCACCGCATTCTTTCGCCAGAGCCTCGATCTTATCGGGTCCCATGGAGAACACTAGCATGGCTTCCTTCAATCTCAAAAACTCCGGTTTGATGTTTCCTTTAAATCTCTTATATGACATTGTGCTTGTCCTCCTTAACTCTGATACTTTCTTATTAAAATGTTGGTTGTCTGATCAACTACGATTTTCTTAGCGCGATGCATCCGCACCTTCAGCGCATCCTGTTTCATATCCATGTCGTAAGCCAGCTGCTCCGTACGTCTGCCGCACTCCAGATACTTGGTGAACATCTCGGAGTCTGCCGGACCGAGGTAGTAAAAGGTGCTCTGAAACATACTGTAGTCTTCTTTCATGTCCTGAAGCGTTCTAACCTCAGTCTCGTGAAGGTTTCTTACATCTTCGTCGAGTTCCGCGATCACCCCGGCAAGTTCTCCCTTTTTAATGGCTTCCGCAATCATGACGTTGTCGATTGCCTCCCTGGCCGTAGGATCACTGATGTGGGAGGTCTGCACTCTCACTCCCAGTTCTCCGATCGCAGCTCTGCGTTTCATTTCCTTTTCCTGTTTGATAATGAAGCTGAGGCTCTGCTCGTATCCCTCCACCAGGCGGATGAAGTTGGGATAATATCTGATCAGGATATTTATCCTTTCGCCGACATCCGAATCAGCGTATTGTTCTACTATATTTGCTTCGTCTCTCATCTCATCCTCCTTGTGATTTGATGTAGACCAAGCGAACCGGTTTGCTTTGTCTTTGTTTCTTGACAAGTCTTATTCTATCGGACGTAATCGGGATAAACAGCGCCCCATGTGGCTACTAAAGTTGACGTTTTGGAAACTTTTAGGACAAAAAGAAAGACGTATGAAGAGAAAACTCCATACGTCCATATATGCTTAGGCCGCCATATTAGCGATGCACTTAAGTTGCTCAAGAGCCAGGTCTCGTAACCTTGGCTCGATGATCTTTTTCAGTACCTGAATGACACTCTCTACCCACTCATCTTCCTTTACCGTGCCGTCGGATCCAAGCAGCAGATAATTTGGTGATGTCTCAAGTGCTTCCGACAGGCAGATGATCGTGCTTGCCGGAATATCACGACTGTCCTTCTCATACTTACTGATGGTGGATTTCTTCATATAAAGAATATCGGCGAGTGCTTCCTGTGACATACCCAAGTCTTTCCTGCACTCCTTTATTCTTTCCCCAATGGTAGCATTCCCCGTGGTGCTCATCTTTAACCTCCTTTCCTAGATTTTTGCGTGAATCAGAGACGTCGCTTTTTGTCCCTTACTACAAAACTTGCGGCAATCAGAGACGTGTTGTTATGTCCTTCACTCCAAAAGAAGAGGAATAAAAAAGACGCATGAAACGACTCAGCCGGATAGCTGATGATCATTTCATGCGTCTCTAGGATTAACGTTTATCTCCCCGCGTTCAGGGCGTCTCCTTTATCATGATGCCTTCGTTTAATTGTCTGATGTCAGTTGTGTTACCGAAAGTACTTACCTTCTCTGTCGGATCCTTCTACTATGTCCTTCTCGGTAACATTATCGATGGTGATCTTTCTTTTACACTTACTGCATTTCAGGACTGCTCCGGGCAGAACCGCTCTCTCGGGTGTGCCTGTCAGTCTATAAGAAAGTCTCATGCAGCTTCTGCATTTGAAGCAGTAAAATACAATTTCGTTTTGCATCTTCTTCTCTCCTCCTTACACACTATACAAAACTGGTGGGCCTTGTTTTGTACTTGTAAAGGAAAAGGGAAGTTTGTCACCTTTGCAAGCCAATGTACCCCGCTAATTTGTTCGAACTTATGTTCGTATTTTCATTATAACGTGGCACCCTGGGATAGTAAAGCGCAGCATATTGCGTCTTATTTCATGTCCTGCTCTGCGCCCTGTATTTCTGCGGTTCCCGGCGGATAGAGATCTTCAAATTTTATATTGAGATAACTCATGAGCCGTAAAAGTGTTCCTGTCGAAGGGTTGCCCCCTTCCTCTGCTTCGATGGAAACAATGGTCCTCTCGCCCACTCCGGTTGCAGCGGACAACTCTTCTACTGTCAGATCAGCTTTCTTCCTGATTTCTTTCAATCTTGATCTGTATCTTTCCAACGCAAAATCCCCCTGCATTACGCAAAGTTACATACCAAAAAGTTACTTGGGTATCCGGGCCTCCAGGTGCTCAAGCGCCCAGCCCCTGTTTACAAAATAATTCCGTTTCCCATCATCATCCGGTGCAACGGGATCGTTTTTGACAGTGTCATAAAACTCCTGTTGGAATGGAAAGGATCCCCAGGTCCCGTCCTCGAGCTGCACCGCAAAACGCTCCGGTGCACCCTCATTAATCTCCAACAGCATTTCCTTAATCTTAATCTCTGGCTGCTTCACCATAAGATTGGAAATAATAAACATCTTCATAAGCTCGATGATTCGATCATCCAAACCCTGATCAAAGATGTAGATCTTCTCCCGAAGCTGGTTCTGATCTCTGACAATGCGGAAGGTATAGTCAGACTGTTGCAAGTCGATTCCCGGCATCATAGTGCCATTAGCAATCTTATCAAAAGATTCCGCGGCTTCATCGACAGCATCATCCTCCGTTGCCAGATGGATCATAATTTCATCTTCCATCTGGTGGTAAAGCATGTCGTAAACAACATTCGAAACATTGCCGCATTTCGGGCACTTGAACTTAAAGATCTCGCCATTCAGGACTCTCTTCTTTGCTTCCGGGCTCAGCTGTGTGTTCACACTCCGCCATATGGTAAAGTCACCCTCCGTGCCGCAGTCCGGACACGTAATCTTCTCAGGACATTCCATTGACATATTATTTACCTCCAATTCTTTGATCGTGACTTATTCAGAAAGTTCATCCTTGTGATTGCTGTCGACATTAAGGATACAGAGCACTCCCTTCGGAAGGACATACATAATAGTTCCCTCTGCCTCATCACCAATCTTGTCGTAAATTCGTCCCGAACTCATGCTCTCGCCAATTACCGTATACGGGCTGTTTGCTACGTACCCGATCTGTCCGATTCCCGGCATCATAACCTTGATTGCCTCAGAATCCACTTCATTGTCCGGTTCCTTAACGAGCTGCACCTTCATGCCCGGCTCCATGAATTCCTGTCCATGCCAATGGTTCGTACCTGCGATGGTGAAATAAGTATCTAACATAAAAAACACCTCCTTCGTGTGCTGTATAAACCGTTTCCTCACTATTGAGAATTTTGTGATTATACAATACACAATGAGGTGTCCATTAAAAATACCAGCCCGGAAAGCCCGTATTTACGCCTTTCTCTGCATCCTCATTCTTTGGAAATGCTTTCTTACACTTCCTTGTAACTTTTTCACATTTCCAATCGCGTTTATCTGGACATCCATTTACATTTCTGATATAATACATACTGTGGACTTGCGCTTAAGAGCAAGAATTTTTGTTTTTCTTCTAATGTAAAGGAGAACTAGGTATGACCCCTGCTAAGTTTACTTTCCCAGCAGTGAAAGGAATACAGGCAAATATGGAATACTATGTAACCATGGTGCCTCTTGACTGCGTTCCTAAGCTTTTTACATTTAGTGACGAAAACTTGCCCCCCGAGGTTCGTTCTCAAAGAACACTAAACAAATCGCGAATTCCTGAAATAACAAACTACATCCTTCAGAATCCAAACTCTTACGTTTTTTCTGCATTGACTGCGTCAATCGATGGTGAAGTATGCTTCGAACCCGCGAACGATGAAAACAATACAGTAGGAACGCTGAACATTTCTATGTCTGCAAAGTTGCTCATCAATGATGGTCAACACAGAAAAGCCGCTATTGAGGCTGCATTGAAAAAGAATCCCAATCTGAAGTATGAGCACATTTCCATGGTCTTATACCATGACATTGGTTTGAAGCGTTCTCAGCAGATGTTCTCGGATTTGAACCGGTTTGCGATCCGCCCCACGCAATCGCTTAACATTTTGTATGACACCCGCGGCAAGAACTCTATTCTTGTCAAAGAGGTAATAGACTCAATTCCTGGTTTCAACACATTAGTAGACAAAGAGCACACATCCGTTCCAAATCGTTCTGTGGCACTGTTCACCTTAAGTGCCTTCTATCGAGGAAATAGCGCGTTGCTTCAAAATTTGGAAATGACACCTTCTGAGCAACGTGATTTTGCAGTAAAGTTTTGGTCGGAAGTATACAAAAACATGCCCGAATGGCAGGAAGTTAACTCCGGAGAGGTAAAATCCTCTGTTGTTCGCAAAGAATCTCTCTCCCCGTTAAGCATAACTATTAGGGCCATCGGAGAAATGGGGAATGATCTCTATCTCAGGTTTCCAAAAACTTGGGATAAAAAGCTGAAGAAACTGAGCACTATTGATTGGAGCAAAAGCAATGATGCCTGGTCAAACGGCATTATCGTGAATGGCAGTGTTCAGCTTTCTCACGCCACCCAGCAAGAAATGATTAACAAAATTGAAAAAGTAGTAATGGAGTGATTTATATGTCAACAGTATTAACAAAGGATTTATTGCAAGAGACCATTGAAACTATCCAACAGGTCTATCTCGAAGACAATATTCCATGGATTTGTGGATATAGTGGCGGAAAAGATTCCTCCGCAGTTGTCCAGCTTGTTTGGATGGCCTTGCAGCAGTTGCCCGAAGAAAAACGCAAAAAGACCGTCCATGTTATTAGCACCGATACAATGGTCGAATCGCCCGTAGTTGCGCTGTGGGCCAGCCAATCCTTAAAGAAGATGCAGGCTACTGCATCTGATGAGCAGCTTCCTATAATTCCTCACAGATTAACTCCTCAAATCCAAAACACATTTTGGGTAAACCTGATTGGTCGTGGTTATCCATGTCCTCGAGTAAACTTCCGTTGGTGTACGGATCGTCTTAAAATCGATGCTTCCAACCAATTTATTAAGAGTATATTAGCCGCAGAAAGCGAAGCCATACTCGTTTTAGGTTCTAGAAAAGCTGAAAGTGCCACAAGAAGGAAGGTTATGGAGGGTTATGAGGAAAAACGTTATCGAGAGCACCTCAGCCCTAACGGATCTTTCCCAAACACATATGTTTTTACTCCAATTGAAAACTGGGAAGATTCGATGGTATGGCAATTTCTTATGCAACATCCTAATCCTTGGGGGCATTCTAACAAAGATTTACTTGCTATGTATCGAGGCGCTTCATCAGACAATGAATGTCCGCTTGTAGTCGAAAGTGGTACTCCCTCCTGTGGCGGAAGCCGTATGGGTTGTTGGGTTTGTACAATGGTTACAGAAGACAAATCGCTTTCTGCAATGATTCAAAACGACGAAGAAAAAGCTTGGATGCTTCCATTACTTGACTTTCGTAACTATATCGCCGCCTACAGTCAAGGTACTGATATGACACAAAATGAAATGGATCGAGGACGTAGAGATTTTCGTAGGATGAGCGGCAATCTTACATGGCATAACAATCGCTTAGTTCATGGGCCTTACACAAAAGAAGTTAGGGAGGATTTCCTCGAGCGTCTATTAAAGTTGCAGCTTTTTATCCAGCAAACAGGACCAGAAGAAGTTCGTAACACTGAACTTATTACAATGGAAGAACTTCGCTTTATCCGCAAAATTTGGCTTGATGAAAAGCACGAATTTGATGACATGGTTCCCAAAATATATGAACGTGTAATGGGAAAAGAATTTGAGGATCATAGCATCCTTGGCAATAAATACTACGGCAAAGAAGAATGGGATCTCCTTGCCGAAGTATGTAAAGATCTATATCCAGATCATGAATTGATGTTGGAAATGCAAAGCAGCTTACTTGATATGGAGGCCAAGAACACTGCTATTAGTTCAACCAAAAACGTTGTAAAGAACTTAGAGGCAAAGATAAAGCATTCTTATTATAGAAACGAAGAGGACGCCGAAGATATGCTAAGAATGCGGAGAAAACGTCAGGGACTAGTTGACGACAGCATATATGCTCAAGAAGACGAAGACGATACTGACGCTCCGATCAACACCTCTCCTATAGGTTACGAAGAGGAGGACTGTTAAAATGCATTTTTCGAGCATAGAATTATACAACTACGGAATCTACAAGGGTCTACACACGATTAACCTTGTAGACCAGATTGGAAAAAAGAACATTACCCTAGTTGGCGGCATGAATGGCCGAGGAAAGACAACAATTCTCGACTCTATCTTCCTGTGTTTGTACGGTAGAAAAGCCTCTGAATACATTACTGGGAAAAAAGAAGCCTATAATAGATTACTCCGCGACCACATTAACAAATCAGCCTCAGACAAATCCACCCATATTAAGCTCACGTTCGATATGGATGATGATGAGGGAACAGTTATCTCCGTCAAACGTATGTGGTCTCAGAATGATAAAAAGGTTGACTCTACACTTGTAGTCGAAAAAAACGGAATCGAAGACAATTATCTCTCCGATAACTGGGAGTACTACGTTGAAGAGCTAATACCCTTCGGTATAGCTAAATTCTTCTTCTTCGATAATGAAAAAATAAGTCAAATTGCCGACGACGACGCTTTTGACAAGATAAAAGACTCCATTAAATCAGTAATGGGTGTAACAACTATCGAGTCATTATGCAATCACGTCGAGAAAATCAGAAAAGAAAAGAATAATAACCTTAAGAAGTCCGGAAGTGATCTCCTTTCACAAAAATCAGAGGAGTTAACTGCCAGTATAGACGATTGTGAAACAAGAATTAGAAACCTCTTCGCTCAGAAAGCAGCTCTCGTTCCATCATTAGAAAAAACCAACGACAAGCTCGAGCAGGCTGAGCAAGAATTTTGGCAAAAAGGCGGCAATCTTGGCCTAAATCACGATGATATAATCAAAGACCAACATGCTCTGAAAGAACGATTAGATGTCCTTAAAGAGGACGCGTTGACCCTTGCTTCAAATCCTGCGACTCCTTTATGTTTGTGTAAAGAATTAACCATCTCAACCTATAACAAGATTAATTCGGAAGAAGATGCAAGAGCAAAGAAATACTCTTTACCCGTCGTCTCAGATCTCTACGAAAAGCTTCTTAATAGCTTCCAAAGAAGTTTTTCTAAAACAAGCGATTCATACGCCTTATTATCTAGTTTGATCGACGAACAGCTTGTACAACTGAGACAGGACGCCAGTATCGAGCAAACAAGTGCACTCACCCCACTTGCCAAAACATTAATCGAAAAATTCGTTAGTGAAGATGCTCTGAAGTTTCAGCAACAGGCCGCTCATATCGTATCTGAAAATGAAAAAGCAATGACTGAACTTCAGCAACTCGAGGTACATCTTAGTAGTGGCGCCGAAAAGAACGATACAATAAAGCTCTTGAGCGAAATCAAGGAATTGCAAGCCAAGAAAACGCAACTAGAAGGTGATATTTCAAGATGCGAAGAAGCTATACATTCCGCTCAATATGAAAAAGACCAATTAGAGCGTCAATTAAACAAGGTGCTTCTCAAAATTGCTACCGAAGCTGACACAAGCGACGATAATGTACGAATAATTGAGTATTCCACTATGACGCTTGAAGTAATGCAAGAATTTGTTCACCGCTTACAAGCACAAAAGGTCACTCAATTAGAGAAAAATATAACCTCTTGTTTTGAATTCCTTGCGCAAAAGCAGGCTATTATCACTTCAATTTCAATAGACCCTGAGACGCTTGACATCACGCTTCGTGATTATAATGGTGGAATCTTGCTCAAGGATCAGCTTTCAGCCGGCGAAAAGCAAATGTTTGCTATCTCAATTCTTTGGGGGCTCGCATTATCCTCCGGATACAAGTTGCCTGTAATTATTGATACTCCAATGGCAAGATTGGATTCGGCTCACCGAAGCAACTTCATAAATAAGTATCTTCCAAATGCAAGTTCACAGGTCGTTGTATTATCGACTGACGAGGAAATCAACGGAAAATACCTTGATGACATTCGCGAATATGTTAGCACTTCATATACTCTTATTTATGATGAAAATGAAAAGTGCAGCACTATCAAAGAAGGTTATTTTGGAGGTGAGGTTTAATGATTTGCAAACAATTCAAGCTTTCACAACCAGAAAAGGAAAAGCTTATAAGGATCAAATCCCGTACCGGTATTCAAAACTGGAATATCATATGCCGCTGGGCCTTATGCTGGTCACTGAATGAAGACACTATCCCAGGAGGTGTCGATCCTCTTTCCGACAGCAACGTAGAGATGTCTTGGCTTACTTTTGCCGGCGAATATCACGAGATATATGAGGAACTGATTAGAGTGCGCTGTATCCGCGATGGATTAGGCGACGATCCCGATACATTATTAAAATATTTTAGATTGCATCTTAATAGAGGAATTAATCATTATAGTTCAAGAGATGTTCTCAAAAGCATCCACGACTTACTTAGCACTCTTCCTTCGGAGGTGTAAATAATGTCTCTTTATTTGGATTACAATGCTTCAGCTCCCATTCTTCCTGAAGTTCTGGATGTAATGATTGACGCATATAAGAATGTTCCCGGGAACGCCGATAGTCGAACTCACATTTACGGGACAAATGCTCAAAAGCTCGTTCAGACTTCAAGAAATACGATTGCGGACATACTCGGGGTGGACCAATCAGAAGTCATTTTCACAAGTGGTTCTACCGAAAGTAATAACACGGTTATTCTCGGAATCGAAGAGTATGCAAACAAAACCGGTAAGAAACATATCATCACTACTGCCATTGAGCATAAGGCAATCCTCGAACCTCTAAAGTATTTAGAAACAAGAGGATTTAAGGTGGATTACGTAAAACCTGATGAATCAGGACGAGTAGATGCTAAAGAAGTTCTTTCCCGAATAAGTGACCAAACATGCCTTGTATCTGTCATGTTCGTCAACAGTGAAACCGGAATAATACAGCCAGTAGCGGATATCGGAAATGCATTAAAAGATACCGATATAATTTTCCATGTTGATGCAACACAGGCTTTAGGCAAACTAAACAAGGAAATACGATCCTTGAATTATAATCTAATGAGTGTAGCGAGCCATAAAATTGGTGGTCCGCAAGGGATTGGGGCATTAATTAGCAAACGTTCAAAGGATTATAAACGCGCTCCCATTAAGCAACTAATGTATGGCGGCTCACAGGAGCGAGGATACCGCCCCGGTACAACACCAGTTGCTTTGGTTGCAGGATTTGCAAAAGCTGTTGAATTATGTGAAAAGAACTTAGAATCAAATTGGAAAAGCTGCGAGCAAATTAAGCATTCCCTCTTCGAGGCAATAAAGGATATTCCTTACACAATAAATGGCGATCAAAATTACTGCCTTCCCTCAACTGCCAACATCAGTATTGATGGCTTGGATGCCGAAGCCGCTTTTCTATGCCTTGGCGATGATTATTCATTCTCCAACGGCTCCGCATGTAATTCTTCTTCCCATGCTCTGAGTTACGTTCTAGAGGCTATGGGGCTTGATGAAAAAAGGAAATCCGAAGCGATTCGATTATCCTGGAGTGGCGAAACCCGCGTCGACTTTGCCCCCTTTGTGTCGATCGTCAAAAGTATGCTATAAAGAAAAAGAAAGCGGTAAGCGCTAAATAATACAGCGTCTCCTATAAATTCTCCCGCACTACTTTGATAGGTGCGAGCATTTTACTCTATTTATTACCTAGCATCTCCATGACAGCCGGGTTCCATGGTGCAAGATCAGACAGTTCTTCATCTGTCATCTCGTCTGAAACTCTTGATTCAAGGAGAAGCAAAAGATAGCCATAAATGCTTATGCCGTTGGCCTTGGCCATTTCGACCATGGTGTAGACAATCGAACTTGCTTCGGCGCCGGCAACTGACTCGCTGAAAAGCCAGTTTTTGCGGCCTACGGTGAACGGCCTTATCGCATTCTCACTTAAATTGTTAGAGAAGCTGCATCGTCCGTCCTCAAGATAGGTCTCCAAATAGTCCTTACGATTAAGGACATAGCTGACTGCTTTATAAAAACGTGAACCTTTTGTAGGGCATTGTTTATCAAGCCACGCCCAAAAGGCCTCCAGGACAGGTGCTTCATCCTGAAGACGATGTTTATATCTTTCCTCGAAAGAATATCCTTTTTCACGGTATTTCCTTTCAATTTCAAAGAGTTTGTCACAATACCTTACTCCCTGAACAGCGGGAAGAGATATGTCAAACTCCTTGCCCCCCGGTACGGCATCTATAAAATAGCGCCTTACGTGTGCCCAACAGCAGCATCTCTTAATGCCGGATACCTTGTTATAGCCCTGATATCCATCTGTTTCAAGGTAACCCTTGAAGCCTTCAAGAAATGCTTCGGGATTGTATCCCGCGCGGGTCATGTAGTACTTGTAAAGTACTATGGGCGGTAGCCCGTCCTCACCGCTTCGAAACAACCACATGAAAGAATCGGTTTCAGGATTTCTTTCCGGCTCGTTAAGAACCTGAACCCTGGTCTCATCGGCCATCAGGAACTCTCTTTTGAGAAGTTCCCTGTGGAAGTACTCATACATGGGACTGAAATATCTCTTAGCACAGTAGATAATCCAGTTGGCCAGCGTAGACCTTGAAAGTTCGGCTCCAAGCTGTTTCCAGTCCTGCTCCTGCCTGTAAAGGGGCATGGCATTCTGAAACTTCTGGTACATGGTCCATGCAACAACAGAAGGAGAAGCATAACTGTGAGGTATCAGTGCCTCCGGAGCATCGGCTTTTACGAATTCATAACTCTTTTCGGGAGTATTGCCTGTGGTGCACTCGGGGCACTTATAGGTATTTGTATATATTTCAATTATCTCGCCTTTGGCGGGAGTATAATGAAACTCCTTGCGGACAAGTTCTCTGCCTACATACACAAGGTCTGTGCCACACGTAGGGCACACCTTTTCGTCATCGGGAAGATCAATTACTTCTTCCCTTATGGGAAGCCCTTTAAAGGTTTCTTTTAAAGTGCGTTTTGGTTTACGTGTATGCTCGCGGATTACGGCCCCAACATCTTCAAAGGATATGTTCGCTTCCACTTCGGCCTCGTTAAAGAGGCAGTACTGGCCTTCAACCTGACGGTTCTTCTCACTTGAAGTACCGAATAGTTTCTTGGTCAGATATTCAACCTGTTCCTGAAGATTCTTTATGGTGACCGTGTTCTCAGAGATGGTACCCTGCAAAGTCGAAATCATCAGGTTGAGGTTTTCGATGGTGGTATTCTGTTTTGAAATGATATCCTTATACTCTGCGATAAGGGAATCTTTTGCACTTAAAGCCACTGTTTGACGCTCCTTAACTTATGCCTTTATTATACCATAAAAAGCATACTCAAGGAAGCGAAAAACCGCGTAAAATCAACGTTTTTAAGGCTTTTGGTTGTGGATAACTCACCTCATTTTTCATGCTGTTGTGATTAGTTTTCCACATGAATCGGCGGGCTTAAATGCCTTGGGCTGTTCGACTTCAAGACCGGATATAAGCCAGTCAAACTGCTGCCAGGTAATGTAACGTATTTCGTTACGGTTTCTTGGCCAGTGGAATCTTCCGTCAACGGCCATACGCTTGTAAAGCATGACGAAACCATCGCCCTCCCAAAGAAGTGCCTTCAGCCTGTCGCATCTTTTGCCGCAGAAGAGGTACAGAATACTTGCTTTGGGATCCATTTTAAACTGTCCTTCGATGATGGCACAAAGACCGTCAATCGACTTACGCATGTCTGTGTATCCACAGACGATATATATTCGCGAAGCTATTGTTATGTCGCCAATCATACGGCACCTCTCAGCGCCCTGATGGCGAAAGCCAACAGCTCAGGGTTAACATCATTTGATACTTTAAGAGAAATATCTCCCACACAAAGGCTTAACACCGCCGAATCGGGTTTACATTTCGGTTCACAAAGTGTTTCGTGAGGAGTATCCTTAAACGTGTAGGGTGTAACTTCTACAACGTCCTGTCTTTCGCAGGGCACATAGCTTTCGGCTTTGGTCCGTGAAGGCATTTCATAAACGCCTTCTTTACGAAATCTTTTGACCCAGTTGTAGAAGGTTCCGGGATTAATTCCGTGCATTGTGCACCACTGATGATCCGACATGCCGCTGTTGCGGCATTCAGATATTAACTGTAAACGCTGTTCCTTTGTGGTAGATGAAGCTGCCATAACCGACCTCCGTAATTATAGTGAAATACTCGCATTTGCTACATTCTATCAGGAGATATTTGTAGTAAAATGCTGTCATCTATCATTATGGAGTTTGTTATGGGTGTTGCCTATCCGTGGGATTATTTAGCGCTTACAGAAAGCGGCTGTGTGATTCCGCTTTCTTTTTTCTTTTTAAAATCGTACCTTCAAGACGTTTGTCAAGTTATTCGCTTCCACCCACTTAAGAACATGTGGAGTAAGATCTGCAATAGTTGCTCGCTGAAGCTTTACTTTATTTATGAAACGTTCCGTCTCATCATCCAAGTGCAAATCATCAATCATTTTCTGTCCGCGCTCTATACTATCCAAAAAGCTTTGAATTCCTTTGGCGGACGTTGGCATCTTAATCTTTACCTCATCGATAGCTTCTAAAAGTTCATCCGCTTCCTTTTTGTTGGACAACAAACTCCTCAATGAAGATAACGACGAGGCTACCGATTCGCTCAACTTTTCAGCAGCTTCCTTCCAAGCATTCTCAGTTGCATTTCTACACAGGTTTATTGCATTCTTTAATGCGAGAACAGTGGCTACATCTAATGTATGATCATTCGTCTTCTCACCACAATTATTTACTGTTGTTAACAAACTATCTTTTATCTCCTGAGTAAAAGCCCCGTTTGCAACTGATTTTTCTCTTAATGCGTCGATCACATTTAGCAGCTGTTCTATCTGTGGAGTAAGCGCCGCTAAGGCACCAATCTGCTCTTTGAAAGTTTTGGCGGCTTGCTTAGAATTAGTTGCTTGAATGGAATCAAGCATAGCGCTATTCGCGGCTTTTAACGATTCAACAATCATCCTGCCACCTCCATTTCCTCAATCCTATCGCTTAATTCCTCTAGCTTTGCCAGGGCCCCCTCTAACACTAATGGATCAATGCCCTCAATTCCACCCGTAAGTTTACTATGCGTATCGTACAGGCGATTTGCAAACGTCTCGACATCAGTTAAATCATTTATCAAGACTGCCATCCGCTCGACAGGTCTTTGAGCAAATACTCTCAACAGTTCCATACCATCTTTAAGCTCCAACGAAGATTTTAATGCTTCGTAATAACGTAACGCGACTTTAGCCTGATCAGCTGGCGGATTGTCGAACTTGCTTTTCAATTCGCTATTATAGTGCTCATGTGCTGTTCCGCAAGTCGCATAGAATTCCTGTATCTCCGCAGCCACTTCTTGATATGTTTCTTCACTCGGGCTACTTCCAACAAGTTTTTCAAACGCATCAATACTTCCTTTGGCCAGCTTTTTCTCACTCTTTACTATGGTTTCAATCTTCGAGTACAACCCCTGTAAATACTTTCGGATGCTTTCATATTGAGTTCCTTCGTATTTATCAAGTTCCGCTGATATATTCCATCCACACTTCTTGAGATGGTTTAGAGAATTAAACAATTCGCTTGTTCTAAAGAAAGGTACCTTTCCTTCCGCCTTTTCACCTATAATACCCATGATAGTTTTGCTTCCGGACACAAGATTGGAATTTATCTGATCACGCTGTGATTTCTGATTAGTTAAATAGATTAGTACATCTCTCCAATCTTGATTACTTCTATCCTCGCTCTTTGTGGGAGGGGCTCCTGTCATAAGAATCTGCAACAGCTCTTCATCGCTCTTCTTTTCAATCCTCTGTCCATATAAAAGCCTTTGAATATACTCAATAGCAAGACACCATGTTATTACTGGATGCTCTATTGTTCCCACAGCGTCACCGAACAAGTTCTTTATAAATTCATCTTTATTAGCCTCTACCCAGTTTATAAGTACCAACTGATAATACGCTGCATTGTCAAAATCCCAGTTTCTATAGTAATCAAAAAGGGTCAATCCCATTAAAATTGTTCTGGCTTCCGATGATCTCTTAAGCACAACTACCGCTTTGCTCTTATTAACATCAAGCTTTGAGTCCTCTATATCAACAAAGCTTCCGTTTCTGAGTCTTTGAGTAACATAGTCACCGGGGAAGCCTTCATCTTGCCATGCAATCGATTGAACCACAAAATTACCCACCCATTTATTGTAATCGGATGCATACTCTAATGTTTTCTTGGATTCAAACCACGCCTCGATATCTTCTTTTTTTCTGTTAAATTGAATCTCCTGTGGTGATACTTGAGGTGCTTTCGCCTCTTCTCCGCCGGCAACAGGCGTTTTCACCTGTTCAGTCCCGCTTTGGGGCGCTTTCCCCGACGTTTTTACTCCACTACTGACACCAGCAAACGCTCCTAATCCGATTGCGGTCAAAAAGGCTTTGCTGATGCCACCGATTGAATTCTCCGACGCTTCTGTTGTTCCATCTCCCCAAATGTTGAGCAATACCTTCATTCTCTGTTTGTCTTTATCTGAAAGAGAAGAATTTTCAACACTATCGGCATAGGGCGGTTGCAAAGTCACCGCAGAAATATTAGACGGGGTTTCAGGAAAACGCCAATCGTCCCCGAACTCCATACCATCAGCGAATTGAGCAAAGAAATGCTGAATGACATGAGTCAAGAAATTTCGCGGCGTCTTATGTGATAATTTATCATAAAGCAGTAAGAGACTTTTTTCATTGAACGGATATAAAGTATATGCATGATCTCCAATTTCAACGCTATCCCACTCCCCTTCAGGAGCAAAATCAGAAGTTGGCATTGTATCATTAACAGTGCTTCCTTTATACCACTCCTTTATAGTTGCCTCATCGCAATAAATTGCATTCAAGTAGCGAGCAGCCATCTCTAAAAGGAATTTATCACCACCGTATGACTGCTCGGTAACCTTAATCTGTTTAGTGACACGATCTTTGAAATTATCTCTGAAGGAATCATAATAACCATCTGTAATTCCTATTACAGACGTCACTCTACATAAATCCTTATAGCTTCCTCCGTTCTCGACGGAAAGTGCGGTAATCAACTCACTTTCTACAATGCTAAATGATGTGAAATCTTCAATAAAAATTGTTAAATTCTTGCCTTCCTTGAACAAAGATTTTCTTAAATTAACAAAAAGATCTCTAGCATTTTCGCTAGTTATATTCGCACAACTCTGAATAACACCAGATGTAAAGTGATTCAAATACCTAACAAGTTTCTGAATGGCATCCTCATCATCCCGAAGCTCGTTTAAATAAAAACTTTGCACCTCCACGGCAGCATTTTTCTTTATTGCATTTGCAACTTCTCTTGGGAATTTAAAATCTTCCGCCGTAAATATCGTTTCAGTTTCATCAGTGACAACAGTCTTTGCTCCAGCCGTTATCATCTGATAACACTTATCTACCGGGCCTTCCGGTCTCAGCATATACTCCTGTACCCTACTGTCAAAAAGAAACGACGCTATATCGCGACAGGCCACTTGCTTATATGTGCTATTTGTACTGTCTGTCTGAGTACGTTTTACGTACTCGTTATATATGGACGCTTTGAACTCGTCCTCATTTTGAGATTCTTTAGCATCACAGAACTTTCTAAACTTCTCTTGCAATTCTGGATCTTGAACCAGGCCCTCGTCCAACATCTGCTGAACTGCGCCTCGTACTGTATTTCCTAATCTCTGAAGAAAAATAACTTTCTCATTTCTCTCGTTATAGTTCTCTTTATCATTAATAAATCTATTGTGAAGCCAACAGATCAAATGAGATTTTCCGGTACCATTAGTTCCACGAACAATCAGCATCTGATGTTTATTAGCTTTGTTGACAATATACTGATCATATATCTGATTCTCATCCAAATGAACTGTATCAGCCTGCGAGTCTCCAAATTCCATAAACTCCAGGTCCCTAAAAGGCACATGTGTCGCCATGAAGTACTCTATGTCGACTGCTGTTCCATCTTTTTTTATTACGAACTGATCCATTCTATTTGAGCAATCTATCCACTTCATGGACTACACCTCCTTTACTATGATTTCCGAAAAGTCATTTAACGGTACTCCTACTAGCGGATATAAGTTTATTTTTACCGCATCCATCGTTGATTTAAGCTCTATCTTTCCCTCCTCGTGAAGTGTCCTCAATCCATTGGAAACAGCTAAAGATAGCCCCTCATTAGAGCAAGACGCTGCTGCTTCTGGAATATTTACCTTCAACCAAGAAAGGAACTGATTACAAGTCATCTTTGTTCCTTTTTCGAGGCCTTCGAGTGCATCAGCAATTCTTACGTTCATATTTGGTATTAGCGTTCTATTATACTGGTAAGCGTGGCCTAAAAATCTCATCCAAAAACGCCATCCCAACACGTCATTCTCGCTTATACTCTCAACGCCATTTTTTGCAGTTATTGCCGCAAGATCGTCAAATCTGTTTATCGCCTGCGTAAGATCCGAATTAGAAACAAACCACTCCGTCATCGTAAAAAAGGTTGTTTTGGGCTTCGAAAAAATAATGGGCGCAACAGTTTTTCGGAACGTTTGCGCAGTTGCTAACGCATCCGAATTCACCGAAAGCTTATACTTATCTCCCTTTTTCTCAATCAATGCCAATTCTTCGGCCGCCTCAATTGAGCGCCTAATTGCTTCGTCTTCATATTTGCAATTAGGATCAAGTTCCGACAACCTAAATAAGTCCTGAAAAGAATAGTCGCCTTGATTAACTAGTCTGCAAATAGCTAACACTCTCTCTGGTGTTGGTCCAGGTCTCATGTTATCGTTTTCTTTAAACATCAGTTGATCTCTCCTTTACAAATTACTAAGATCACAAGAATGACAGTTCAAAAATTCATTTACAGTTCTATTTCTAGAATTTATTCTCGTGCTGGATTTACAGCACCAAACCTTTCTATACTTAACAAATGGCTCTTTATCCAAGGTTTCAAACACTTTATTACTCATGACTATATCGTCATCCAGCAGAACGAATATGCCATTCTTAAACAACCAGCTCACCTTATCAGCTATACTTATAAACTCATTGCTAGTAAGCCCAAGACACCCCTGCGTATTAACTGCCCCATACTTTTGGGGAAAAACTATGCACGATAGTCCAAGTTTATTACTTTTTTCAACAACCTCTTGGATGTCAATTTCACGATAATCGTCGACTGGTATAAGCAAATCATTTAGTGCCCCCATGTAACGCCTTATAAGCCTAGTAGGCTCTCCGGGTTCGACTTTTACGATTGATTTATCTCTTATACGGATATTATCCTCTTTAACATTTGTCCCTTCTGGATGAACAGGGCAACCATTGCATATAGCCTGCGCATAAGGATAAAGCGACGCAAAATGCTTTGCCCAACATTTTGCAGTGGGCTTATGAATAATGTCCGCCATTTTATGATATCCTGCCACTCGCATATCATATTCTTTCTGTCTATCCGAGCTTATTGCCTGCGATAATTTTTCACTATTTCTTATCAAGTCATCATCAAGAATTCTGAATGAAAAGAAATATGTTCTATTGTCTGCATCATACTTAGCTTCAGTAATTGAAATGTAGCCTTGTCTGTGTAACAAAAGTAACGTATTAGCATTCCAACACATATTCCTCTGTCCTGCATGTTCTGCTTCATCAGCGGAAAAAGAATGTGGCACCGTACTTAAATCAGCAGTGACAATATCACCATCAATGATTGCACTTTCTAGAATACTTTCGAGTCTAATGATAAGGTTTTCTGTTTTTAGAATACTCTTATTTACTAACCCAAAAGCCACAGAAAGATCATTTCTTCCATCATCTTTACTCACAAAAAAGTCCATAATGCTTAATGATGGTAATCCGTCTCTACCTGCTCGTCCAACTTCCTGATAAAACCGACTCAAATTTTCTGGAACACATGAATGAATAATTGTTCTTACATTTCCTTTATCAACACCCATTCCAAATGCAGATGTAGCAAACATCACATCGAATTCATTGTTTTTCCATGATTCTAATAAACGTTCCCTGTCCTGATCGCTTGTTTCTCCTGTGTATGAATAAATATTTGAATAGCCTTGTTTATTTAGTGTCTTACAATACTTCTGTGCAACGGAAGGTTCGATCACGTAAACAATCAAAGGCTTCGGCAAGTATTTAACCATTTCTATGACCTCGTTTGCGCGAGAATCATAATTATGGTTTTCTGTTACCATAAAACGAGGCTCTTTTCTTAGGGCATCGCACCTGAATTGGACATTATTCTTGCCCGATCCAAATAAATTAAACAAGACTTCAACAACATCGTCAGATAAAGTTGCTGAGAGCAAATAGGTTCTTATACTTCGCTCCGAGATTGCACGCCACTCATTTAATACAACTGAGAAAATCTGAAACTCGGGCCGAAAATTAACGCCCCAATCCGGTACAATATGAGCCTCATCTATCACAACATTATGTAGATATCCATCCTCTGCCGCGCCTTTTAAAGCCTTATTCAGGCGGATGCTTTTCATAATGGCCTCCGGGGATGTGATAATCAGCCTCGCAGTTTTATCTTTTATACTCCGCAATGCTTCATCATTATTCGTGTCGGAGCTATAGCAGTAGATGCCTTTCTTCGTCGTTTCATCAATTAAACATTTTTTAGCCTGAATACTCTGATCCTTAGCTAATGAAACCGTCGGAACCACAACCAAAGTTAATCGGGGTTCGGAGGCCGCCAGCAATTGTGTAATTAAGCTTTTTCCCCCACCTGTAGGAAGTGATATCATCAGCGTGTGATCATTCGGCAGATTTATTGCACTGTGAACAGCTATTTTTTGCTCCAAAGAACGATATGCCGAAAACTGAGTATATGACTTTACTAAACCGTCAGTAATAGCACAACTATCTCCCACCGGCAAATCTTCTCCCAACGAGTATACCTGCCTTACAAATTGTTTACGTTCTGCTATACAAGCCGGATACTTTTCTGCAACATCTACAGCTCCATCCGCTGCGACCAAAACACCCAGTTCAGCTCCGTTCCTTTCCACGACATCTACTATCAGCTTCGGAAAATGAAAGCGCCCCATATACAGCACAAAATCTCTAAGGAACAGCAGCAAATCTTTTCCACTAATTTGGCCAGAATTATACTGCTGGTATCTCTTAAAGTATGTTAAGCATAATACCGCCTTCTCATACTCCTTGATATTTCCTTTGCTCATTAGTTCAGGAAGCATCTTTTCTATCCTAAGTTCAGCAGACGAAAGAGGGATTTCATTATTCAGATATTCAAAAAACACTTCCATGAAGTCCATAAGCTACCGCCTTTTCAAAAACATAAGTCCTATAGAGTCTAACGAAAGAACAGGGTTAGATAGCGCATAATAAACGGCCTCGTACTTCTTTTTTATCTGTGCTATCTTCTCCATATCCTTGCCCAAATATATGTATTCCGATTCATATCCACTTACGATCCTATCAATTTCTCTCTTTGCAGATTCAAGATCAGAAAGCTCCAAGGCCTGTTTTCTCGCCTTTTCCCTTGATTGCTTTGAAACTTTCGCTACAATTGCTTCCCATTCATCCTGAGGATATGCATCCATAAACTGTTCTATAGCAGAGAACTGACCTCTTTTACCCGTTCGCTCTCCTAAATGATCAGCATTTTCGATGTTTTCTTTGTCAAATAAATACTCAATCAGCTGATCATCTGTTACGCTATCTCCCCTACCAAAAGGAACAAATACAATTATTTGTTTCATGGGCAGATACATCCTAAACTGAGATAATAGTTGTATAGGTATCTTATTCTCTATTAGATGCGATATTTTAGGTTCAACATTGTAAACGCATGCGAAACCGCTGTAGTTAAATGGTGCTAAACTCGAAAACGCACAGCACCGCCCTCTCCCACTATCAACTGCGTTACCGATAATGCTGTTAAATACAGGATCTCCTGGCGCATAAAACAGCAAATCTTCACGTTTTATCGCTGTTGAACGGCTAAATGTCCCCAGTATTTTCCCTTCTTTCCTGACAATCGCAGTGTTTTCATACAAATTCCAGTCAGGCGGAACAAATAAGGACTGTATCGCAGCTCTAGGCGAAAACATGGAATCAGCAAACTGAACAATGCCATTTTTATTAATTTGGCTTCTAAGACCGGCCTGATTTGCCCATCCCAACATAGAAGACTGGAACAAATCATTTTCTCCACCACTGTATGTATTAAGCATTTGCTTTACAGCAATCGAAAGCGGTCTATATATAACGCTTCCAGAATCATAGAGCTGTTCTTCTTCAACAGCATCTCGAGTATCCTCAGTTATTTCTATAATGTCTTCGATTGCGTTTTCCAAGCCATTATAAACATCTTCCTCTAACGCCTCCTCTATTCTCTGATTCAGCTCACCCGTAATGATTTCCAAACCGCTTAAGGATTTTTCAAAAAGATTCAGCCCTTCATTCCATATTCTAAACAGCTGCGCTTCTATCGTTTCTGCAGCATAGAAAACAACAGAATTGACCTCCAAATGATCATCATCTCTACCTAAACGATCGAGTCGTCCAATCCGCTGTTCTATCTCATTTGCTGTCCAGGGCAGATCCAAATGTACCACCCAATCAGCATTTTGGAAGTTTCTTCCTTCACCACCAGTAGCATCACAAAGGATCACTCTACATATTTCATTATTCTGAAACTCATAGACACTGTCTTCTAATTCATCTTTACGCATGTTTGCCATAAAGCAAACACTACGAATGCCTCGTTTTTCTAGTAACTCACCAAACTTCCAAAGGGTCTCTGGAAACTCAGAAAAAACTACAACCTTGCCATTGTTGTCTTTAGTAACAGTAGTCTCTTGCTCTAGGAAATCCAACGCGTATATAAGTCGTCCCTTAATCTCATCAGGTGCTTCATCCAACAAATAGTCTACCTGATCTAATTCATCTTCTGATTGAGATAGCCACAAACTCAAATTGCCCCTCAAATCATCATCATTCACACCTAATTCCTCTACTATGGACTGTAATGCCCATGAAGAGCTAAACATCGCCTGTATTAATCTCTTGGCCTGTTGTGCATCTATAGTTTTCTCCTGCATTGCAGATGACAAATACTCAAGAAGGGAGTAATAAACGTTTCTTTCGCTATAGTTTTCATCCGCACTGCTCATCTCGTAAGAGCTCTCATGCAATACTCTCTTACCTAATACTTCCGACACATACTCGCGCCTATTACGAACTATATTTCTTTCAATTCTGTAGTTTTCAGATATATATGACAGCGATTGTTCCATTGCTGCCTTTCCCATATCTTCACCTGTAAAATCAATACCTCCGATAATATTCGTCAGATTATCGTCATTTAAGTCTTCAGCTAATTCTTGCAACTTATCGCGAGAATCTTCTTTGTAATCCTCATACTGATTCATATGAGAAATCATTCCATTTACTCGCCTTTGTATTTTCTTTTGCTTGGCAAGAATAGAGGAAAAACCATCAATTGACATTTTGCAATACTGTTCTGGTTGCAAAAGTGACAATAGTTTAAGATACTCATCTTTTCTGTTCTGAATAGGTGTCGCGCTTAAGAACAGCGCATTCTCAGTGTTTTTGCTTAGTTGAAGAATAAGCCCGTATTTATCATCTTGTCGTAATAAGCGGTGGGTCTCGTCTACAATGATCACATCCCAAGATAACCCCAACACTTCAGAATACTCGTCAAGATCCTCCAGCGGAATGATAACGTTATTAGAATAAGCAGCAAGTGCCTCGTTCTGCACCGCAATAATCTGAAACTTGTATCGCAATTCATTTTCCCATTGCTGAGCCAGAGCAGCCGGAACTATATATAATACCCTAAGATCTTTCTTCTCAGTTTCTAATATCTTAACGATTGAACAAGCTTCTATGGTTTTACCAAGACCAACCTCGTCAGCAAGCATGTATCGTATTGGTCTAGATTCAAACGCACGGACAATTGTGCTTATTTGATGCGCCATTAAAAATGTTCTACAGCCAACAAGTTCCTTAAAACCGTACACCGTATTATTGACCATATGCATGTTACTGCTTACCTGTAGTCTATTGGCATACCAAGAAGGATTTTGAAACTCATAGCGTTTCATTTGTTTGATAGGTTGATAGTCTGCCGCAGAATACTCAATTTCTATCTCATTTTCCATAAAGGAAGCGATCTTTCCGGAATGAAGCATAACAAAGTACTCGTAAAAAGCATCCTCAACTTTTTCAAGCCGTCGTGACAGTATTGTCCCTGGTCCCATCGGAGTGTTGACCGGTGCATCTTTAGCAGCACCGCATCTGTCAACTTTGTCAATTGGAAACTGTCCCTTTTCAAAGGCATGCGCATAAAACCGTTTGCTATTCTTCAAATCAAACAGTTTGACATTTACTTCTCCTGATAACTCGTTGAAAGACACTATTTTTCCGAGAACAAAACTCCTGGGATAATAGTTGTCATTCTCCTCCAGAACTATAGGGCAACGAACATACTGTCCAACCTTCATTTGACCCTCCAATCTAAAAACTACCTGCCATTAATTCTTTGCTTCGGCAAACGGCGCCAGACAAACGCCTTTATCCGTGCAGAAAGAGCACCAGGTACCAACCCTCGCCTTATTTGTTTCAGACTTATTAACATACTCCAACATTCGCTGAAGCATCTGCTTATTCTCCTCCTTAGGGGCTCTGTGAGTTGAATACACTTTCACTCCATCCTTTATCTCTGCAAGTTTTTCAAATTCTTCGTAGGGATGGCGCGCCGGCAAGTCTGATAAATCTTCCTTGAACCATGCATCTCCAAATGTCTTTCTTAACTCCATATGCGTCGGTTCTAGAGGACGAACGTTTTTATCCCTGTTTTCGTCCGTAAATACCTTTGCCTGAATATAGTTTTCTACTCTCCTTTGCAAATCGAGGATTTCCGTATCTCTTAAAAATGCAAAATACTTCTTTAACTTCATGGCCTCTTGAGAAACAACACTACTCAAGCGTTCTTGGGCTTTCGATTGAGGAGTGTTTTGAAGGGTTCTCCACGTATTTTCAATCATTATGTTCTCGAACCCTTTTTGGATGAGAAAATCCCCCGAAAAAACAGGTCCCGGATTCAAAACATAATCAAAGAAGTATCTGTACGGACACAAAAACATTGCCGCAACCTGTTGTCTGTCGTACTGCATTGATTGAACATCCTTTGCCTTTACTACCGTAGTAAAACTGCACTCATCCGGATTCGTGTAGGCTGTTCCATCGGTCTTCTCCATTCCGATCAGCTTAAGCATCTCATAATAATCGGTTTCGTTATCGCCGTATCTTTTTACAAAGCTGATTTTAGTATCACATTGGTTGAAGTATAAACCGTAAAACAATGCATACCTCAGGAAATTACTTCGCTCACTAAGTGCTGCGTAGTATACCTGAAATTGAAGATCTTTAGGATTATATGCTTTCTCAATGAATTGCTCAGATAACGGCCATGGTAACAATTCATCAACGGATTTGTTCATATCCAAGTCTGAAACACACGCAAAATGATAAATCTTCTTCCGCCCATATGTGTTTTGTTGTTTGCTATTTAAAACATCACCGTCTATCTGCTCAAAGTTTTTAACAAACCAATCTGATGCAGATTCTTCCTTTTGTTTCAGGAAATAGTACAATCCACTCCTTAAGTCTTCAAATGTCCCTTTGCTTTCGGATGACATCAACTGTATAACATCCAGCCTGGTCAGGAGATCCGTAATAAGCCTTTTTTCTTCTTCGTTTGCAAGTGTTGCCTGCTTTCCTCGTACAAATTCTTTCAGGCGCTCAAAATGCTTTTTGAACGCAAACTGTATATCAGCTTCGATGCCAGAGAATAATCCCGTTGCGATACTATTAATCTCTTCAACTGCGTTATATAAGTCATCAATCTCATCTTTTGAGACTTTATAGGAATTGTAGATGTTTAAAACTCTTAAAGGGAATGCAATCCCCCCTTGATTTGATGCATTTACCTGATCGTAGGCTTCACGATATCTCTTTCCAAATAATTCTCTGAACTCTGTAAACGAAGTAATGTTAGAAAACAACGGTTCCAGATTCATTAATGTTTTAAGCAGTCTTTCTGCACTGTATTTCGCTAAGATTCCAGAATTAACACATTCCCTTAGCAAGTTGAAATCGATATCAATCTCATTAGTATCTATATTCCACAGGGAATAAACTGCTGAAAAAAACTGCCCTATAGGATATGCAAGAAAGTGCCGACTTCTCGAATACTCCGGATGATAAACCTGAAGAAGACTATCGACATCCTTATTTGCCGTATATACAATCTCGTCCATTCTAGAAAGAACTCTTGCCGTACCCTTAGACTTGATAGGTTTTTCATAAAGCGGAGCTTCCTCGTCTACTAATCCTTCCGCTTTCAAGAACTTATCCGATATATACCCTGCATATTCCGAGATATTGTCGAACTCGAGAACTCTTTCAGACTGGTATAATGCATAATTACTTCTAATTCTCGAGTCAGTTCGCTGTACGTTATCTTCGCAAAGAAGCGCCATGTTACTTGCTATAGCATTTCCTATTTTCTGAAGCTGCCCAGTAGGCATATAAGACTTCACGTTGGAATCATGATGAATAGGCGCATCGAATTGCTGGTAAATATAACTCCATGAAGAATAAATCTCCTTATACTCAGGGAGATAGTTATATAAGAATATTACTTCTATACCTAAGCTATCCAGGTGTCTGATAAACTTTAGCTGAAGAGGAGTAAACTGATGAATTCCGTGAATAACTACATGCTTGCCGTCCCAGTTCTTAGTCGCAGCAATCATCCTATCAATCAAAATCAGATCCTTCTTTAGGAAATCATCTTCGGGATTCTCCCCATGTAATCGTTCCTTTTCTTTTTTTTCTCCCTCAGCTTGCTGGTTGAATAGACTTTTCAATTCCCGAATGTTCGGCATTTGAGGCAACGCAAATAGTTTTTGCTTACTCATCAATTTAAGCAAATACACAAACATCCTATGTTCCATATTCAGTTGGCTTACATCAAGAACATTAGGATCAATATCTAATTCAATGAATAACCTGACCGAATCCAGCATTGCATCTTTATTATGCGAAAGAGCACTGTAATAGTTTTCATCCAAGTGATGATTATTATTCCAGTCTCTGTATACTTCGCTTAATAAACTATATTGCTGAATTCTTAACCCGATATCCTTCCCCCAACTTTTAAAAATTCTCTCGTTAACAATATCGTCCAGGGGACACATCAACGCTTGAATGTCATCTCTCATAACGCTGATGAGTCCATTAACCAAAGTACGTGCAGCGCAAAAGTGAGGATAGGTTTTTATCTCCTCCCAGAAATCAGTTTCTGCTATTTTGTATGGATCCGAATAGGTATAGATTTTATAAGGCATCGCTTTCCTCCCATACAAGATTTTGCCAACACTTATTATTCTTATTCTCTATGGCAATCCAAGAGAACGATCTTATTGCGCGAGTCATAGCCACATAAAGAATTCTTGCCTCTTCACGCATTCTTTCGTTTTTCTCCAATTCCTCATTGAAGAAATCGTTTTGAAACACATCTATCGCTTCATTATTCTTTGACTTAATCTGATATCCAACCCGAACGCCATCATTGGTTACTACTGATACATTCATATCTGTTCTCTTCATCATATTAATCGAAGCCGAACAATAAGGCAGAATAACAGAGCCATATTCCAGGCCTTTTGATTTATGAACTGTTACACACCTAATCAATATATCTTCGTCCCTAGTTTCCGGAATTCTACTGTCTACATTCTTCTGCCCAACGACATTGGCCGTAAGAATATCAACTAATGAATTGATAGTAAGTGAATCCATGTTGGCGGAGTTTATCAACTCTTCGAACAGCAAATCCACATTCAATCGATAGTTGTCTTGCTTCAATTTACTATTCGAACCATATTGTACCCAAGGCTTTAAAACAAAATATATCTTCCGTAAGACCTGCAACACCGGAGTAGTTCTTAAGGATCTTATAATGCCATTCCAATCTTTCCAGCGCGCATCTTCAGAATCTGCCAACGAATGATTTATCAAGCTTTGCAATTCTTTTGCTTGGCTAGTATCTGTGCTCTTTGTTTTTTTCCAGCCAGTTTTTTTCTCGCCCTCACGGATATTAAGCATACGAGCCTTACTCATGCCGCCCGGAATAAAGTTTGATGAAACAAACTCGTATAAATAATCAGCTTCGTCATAGTGAAGTAATGCATTAGCCAGTCGCAGCATGTCCAAAGCAGGTTCCGACATATATAAGTCTCCACCCGTATTGGTGATCACTTCAAAGCCTAATAACTTGCCTTCCTTCTTTATTGTTTCGGCCTGCCAGTTTTCACGTACCAGGATTGCTATTTCACGGGCTTTATTCGAAAGCCTCTTTCCGCTATCTTTTTCTATCTGTTGAATCAGTGCAATCTGTCGCCTAACTTCTTCGAATAGAGCAGGTATCCTGCTAACTTCATCCTGTATTGATATTTTTCTATAATACTCTCCGGTTTTAAGTTTATCATTATAGCTTCTGGTTCCGATTAACCGGTCCGTATGGTTCTCGCCGTCAGCGTTATAAATCAATAACTGTTCATCATCTACCCTCTGCTGTCCCATTGAAGAAAATGTGTTATGGAACAGATTCAAGAGTTCCTTATCAGTCCTATAATTTTTATACAATGCAAAGGTATCCCAAGCAGTTCCATTTTTATAGTCAAGTTGATCAAATGCGTTTTCTTTCGCACCCCTAAACCGATAGATACATTGTTTTACATCACCTACGACAAATAGTCTATATTGTAATAACTGAGCAATTTGCGTTAGTGCTTCTATCTGAACATCGTCAGTATCCTGGAATTCATCGACAAACATAAATTGAGGTCTACCAGTCTGCATTTTTATCAAACGTTTTATGTTCTCTTCGTTTGAAATGCACGATCTAAGCATAGACATCATGTTGCTCAAATGAACTTTATTCTGCTCCTTAAGATACTCGTCGTACTCTTTTTCAACCTTTGGTAATACATTTGATAATAATTCATGAAGCTCGCCATTCTCGCTCCCTGCAATTGCGTGACCGAAATTTTCAGATTTCAATGCAGCAACATCAATGCTCTGATTGTGAAGTCTAGCCGACATATTCAGGATATATTTGTTTATCATATATACTGGAAGGCCAAGCTTCTTCACAAAATCCGAACCATATTTCTTTTGAGAAGCAACTATATATTCATCGACAATTCTTTTAATGATTTGCTTCCGCTTGTAATCTCCAGATGTCACAGATAATTCACTACCATAACCAAACTCAAATCCGAGCATAGCTATTATTTTCTTTGCATATGAATGAATTGTGCTTATCTGCATGCCCTCAATTTGATTTATAAAAGAAAGACATTCTGTATCACCCGTAAGCAGATAATAATTGTTAAAATGCTGCTTGATCTTTTCCTCCATTTGATTCGCAGCATCATCGGTAAATGTTATCATAACAATACGTTTGGCCATTTCCTTCATGGCGCAATTCTGCATACGGCAAATAAACGCTATTCGGGAAATCATCGTGAATGTCTTTCCTGTTCCAGCGCCAGCTCTTACAATTATATTTTTCTTAATATCAGCATGTTCAACATAGTATTGCTCTATGTTAAAGTTGCTATTTTGGTCAGCGAACAAAAGAAACGCTTTATACTTGTCTTGTGTTATTCCGTCCTTTATTTCAAAATAATCCAACTTAGCATCGTAAGGAGGCAACAGATACGCGGAGCAGTTGAATACTTCATAACTGTGCAAGTACTTTACTTGTTTGGGCTTTGCTTTTTTGAAATCTATCTCAAGATTTAGTCCAGCCGTAACAAGACCTTTGCCTGTAATCGCCGCACCAACTTCTTCTGCGATCAAATTTAACTCATCCACACTATCAACAGCTAGGAAAAGCTTTGTTCCCAACGCATATTTACTTGCCAAGGATTTAATTCTTTCCTTCGCTTTATTGTCATGAGGAATATATGCAAACAAAGAATATGCGGGTTTATTAGGTGCCTCACAATCTGCTATGAAATCAGTATCCTCAACAGTTCGATCTTCAATCTTTAAATTCGACTCGAATATCTGCCGTGTCCTGAACATAAGATCATCATTAAACGCAGAATAATGAAGCAGCTTTCCCTTGTGATTCTTCATGGCAAGGTTCATTTTCTGATAAAAAGCAGCCTTCGATTCCAGATCTTCCCTCAATATTGTAGTTTCGTACTCACAAACTGGCTCAATACCAAGTTTGTCATATTCTTCCTTGGTAATATTGGGAAAACATACCATTCCAATGACAAGTGGGTTCTTTTCCGTCTTTGTACGAATCTTTCTACTCATCTTAAAGACATACCCACGCGCTTGGTTAGTAGGATTTTCTCCTGTTTCGCCTTCTTCTCCGGTATCTTCATCGATAGTTTTGATAATGATGTTATCTCCGTTTTCAACACGTAAAACTGTCTCAGGTTTCCACGCCTTAACCTCGAAAATAACTATTCCTATGTTCGGAACTAGAAGACAAACATCAAACTGTGAACCAAACACTGTACGATTCCTATAAATGACATGGGAATCGTCAAAAAAATCCATCAGTTTGCCAATAAAATAATCTTCACCCCAGTTATCATCTTTTATTTTTGAACCAACAAACTTCGCCATGCTGCGCTGCTCCTTATTGGTGATTTATGCCATAAAACAACTTTCTTCCCACGTAAATTAGTCATCGGGCGTTATCTCCACGATGTCATCCATCTTACAATTTAAAGCCGTACATATTTTGGCCATAACCTCCATCGTGACATTTTCGTCATTGGCCAATTTACTCATAGTACTGTTTCCTATAGATGCCAGTTCTCGCAGATCCTTTTTCTTCATGTTTCGGTCAATCATGAGTTTAAAAAGTTTTTTATAAGATACGCCCATCCTGTCTCCTTTATCGAAGAAAAAACTAGACAATAATACAATCTAGATTATACCACATGTGACCTAGGATGGGGATTTTTTTTTGCGGATTGGGATGAATCGGTGGCGGCGTAGCAAGCTATATTCGGTTAAATAATCAGCTAGCGGATTTCAACAAACTATCTCCGCTGCACTCTCGGTAATACGGGCAGGTTAAGCAACACTGCCCGCATCGTTTTTCTTTGATTCGCTTCTTGCGCTGGAGCCAGTAAATCAATCTCTTCATCTTCTTCCCCGGCCTCCACCATTGTTCATTTTCATAAGTTCTGCCAATACAGCAAACGGAAATATCAAGATACAAAGAATAATCATGTCCTTACCTCCCCTGTGTACGTTTGGTTCTCAGTTTACCCTGCGATGTTGATTACGTTCTCGTCGGTCTCGGTTTCCGGTTCTTCATCTTCCACTTCGTCCATAACGACCGCGGGGCCGTTAAGGATCTCGTCGATGGCCTCAGCGCTTCTTCTGCTCTCCTCTGCCATGGCGCCCATATCAAAGTTACCGGTGAGGTTGTAGAGGACCTTCAGTTCGGTCTCTTTCTTCGTGCGTGCCTGGCGGAGATCTTTCAGCTGCTTAAACATTTTGTAGCCCTGGGTTACGTTGCAGTTGGCGTTTTCGATCTCGTCCATAAGAGCTGCTACAGCGTTATCAATCTCATCGATTTCGATCTCCAGGTTGGTGATGTACTGGTTAGCATTCTCATAAAATTCAGCTTGCTTACGTGCGAAATCAAGCCAGTCATTCTCTTTGCCGTCAAAAGGCGTTTCCTTCTTCTCGTATTCCATCTGTATCTCCTCCTGCTGGTATTCTGTGGTATCGGTCTCGGTTTCAATCTCTGTTTCAGGCTGGGCCTGCTTTTTCTCTCTGCGAGGCTTTCCGGTAAGAACGCCTCTATCAAACAGTTCGGAGAATTCTCTTGCCGTGTACTTTCTGTTTGCCAGTCCCTTGATGGACTTGATTGCATCCTTCACCTTTGCAAGGTTGGCATTTGTTCCGATGTTTTTCTGGAACATTTCTGCCCGGAACATTTCGTCCTTATACTCCCTACGGTTCTCTCTGCAAACTCTTAAAAGTTCAACCAGATCCTGCGCATCTGCTTCGTCTGTATCGCACAGTTCAATGTAATGCAGGATGTCGCAGATCTTCTTATCTACCTCTGCGAGTTTCTGACTGAGTTCGTCCTTGTAGCTATTGATGTTAGAAGCGATGTAATCAAAGTTCGTGAGGTAATCTTCCCAGTTGATTGCCGAAAGATCATACTCATCTGTCGGGCCTTCAGCTGCTTTGGAGATCTCAGCCTCCTTCAGTTCCCTAACAGTCGAGATAATCGCATCAGCTACCGATTGTTCAGTCTCGGCTTCTTCTAAAACTTCCGTTTCTTCAATTTCTTCTGTTTCTTCATCGTTCACATCCGCCGGAGTCATGAAATAGAACTTACTCTTAGGACCTGCACCGATCCTTCTGTTTGCATCAGCAAAAGAAAAGATGGTTGCATCATTCTCACTCCCTGCAGCTACGAGCTGATTCTTGGAATCAACTCTGTAATAGTGGCTGCTGTAATCCATTATGTAAAAGAATTTCTCTGATGTGATCTTACTCATTTGGTCATTCCTCCTTGTGATAAATACGGCGGTTTTCCTTTTGTTACTTCTAATTTTACTCATGAGGTGTCCGTTAAAAACGCCTTAGTCCACGAACACAATTTTGGGTATCAAAAAAGTGGCAACCATCGCGGTTTTACCCGTAATAATCGCCACTTGCTGTGCAATATTAAATTCCATCCCGGATAGGATCAGCCTCCACAATTCTCCAGGAAGACTCTTGCATGTTCTCTCATTTGCTCCACAACTTCATTAGGGCCTATCACCTTAACATCCTTGCCAAGGCCGCAAATCCATCCGAAGAACTGAGGACTGATGAAGACATCCGCATAGAACTCACTGTGCTTTTCATCGATAGAATGGAAAGTAATATCCTTGCCAAACCGATCAATGAACACGCCAGCCATTTTGTTGTGGATCTGGAACTTCACTTTCTTCTTTTCGCCACCATACATTCCAAAGGTTGCCTTTGAATATGCAGCCATATCGAGATCCTTGAACTGCTCTGCACCCTCGCGCTTCTGATCGATAGCGTGAGGCTTCAGCATTTTATCGACACGATAGTGCTTGCAGGTTTTACTGTAATCATCAAATGCCACGAGATAATAATATTCATCATCCCATGTCAGCGCCCAAGGGCTTACCGTGAACCAATCGCCGTTGTTCAAAATGTACTGTGACTTGTCCGGCTGCCAGGAAAAATACCGGAACCGGATCTTCTTGTTGTGTTCGATGGCATTGTGAATTTCATCCACGCTGTAGTAGATGCTTTCGTTCATGGTCTTAACTCTGTCATGGACAAAGACCTGACGTTGGATCTGATTGGCCTGGTACTCGCTGACGTAACTCTTGATCTTCTTGATGAGTTCCCGAGACTTGCGCTCCGTGATAAACTTCGCACACTGGATGGCATCAATCAGCAGTTTTACCTCGGCCAATTCGAACTTTCTAGCCCCCACATGATAATATGTTTCTCTGCCGATCTGTTCCTTAATGACCTCGATACCGAACTTCTCCATATCCTGGAAGTCCGCGTAAACGCTTTTGCGTTCCGCAGTGACATCGTACTTCTCGAGTTCCTCCAAAATCTGATTCAAGGTCAGTGAATGCTCGTCATCTGTCTTCTCAAGCATGACCTGCATCAGATACGTAAACTTAAATTTCTGGTTCGTTCCTCTGGACATCGCATACACCTCCATGCTTAATACCTTCGCTATTATTATCCCATTCTTTTGCACGTAAGTCCAAAGGTTTTTGACTTAAAGAGGAAATTTAACGGACAGCATTTTGGATCTGTAACAAACTTGGCAAGCAAGGCAAAGTTGATCAACTTTTGCCAATCCGCTTGTTGGAGGCTACCGCCCCAAGCCCCAGAACTGACACTTGCCGTGTCAGGCGACGCACCATAAATGGCGCTGAAATAAAAAAAGTGGGGAACCCATTTTGTGAGTTCCCCTGTGTTTACCTGGACAGTTGTCTTTCCCGTCCGCGTTTTCTTGCTTTCTCCGGATCGTCCCTGTTTAAGAACTCATCCACGTTATGTTTTGCCATTGTAAGCTTCTTCATCTCGTCCTTCATCTCACGATATTCCACATAGGCCTGCTTCTTATCTGCAAGAATCCGGGCATATTCATCGCCTAGATCTTTTACCTTCGGGATCCCCATCCCGGCAGCCTTCAATTCATCAAACGCTTCCTTGGCAGCCTTACGAAGTGTGAGTTCCTCGCGGTGAGCTTCGAAGAACTTTTTGCTATAACCGCTCTTCTTGTAAGCTTCAAAAACCTCCCTAGTCTTGGCAAAATTGATGATATGAGTCTTCAAGGTAGCAATTTCCGTAAGGCACTTTTCATCTGCCTTCATCCGGTCGGACAGTTCCTTGAAACGGTCGGTACTGGACCTCGTCCGTTCTTCCAAAGTGGCGTAATCTCTGATACCAAGTTCATGAAGATAAATCAAAGTCTTCGACATCTGCTTTACGTTAAAGACCTTCGCCCAGTTTTCATACCCTGCGCCTTTTCCTTCGGCAATCTTCTTCTGAATATCAATTAGCATATCAAAATCGCCCTTGGGCTTTTCTCTTGTGTACGTTCTTTCTTCGGAAGTGAAGGAAGCACGAATATCCTTCTCCGTATATCCATCGCCAAGAGAATCGAAACGGATAAAGCCATCATGGTCTTTCGCTCGAACCGAAGTATATCGCCCTCGCCTGATCTGATATTCCATCTCTTCCAGCCGCATCAGGAACTCTTCATAGTTGGCAGGCTTATGACTTAAGGCTGCATCAATAGCCTCCCGAAGTTCACTCCGGTAACTCTTTCTTTTGTCGTAATCGGTGTACTTCTCTCTTTCATGAAAAGGCCTTGGTTTGATGACCGACAGCCCGTGCTCTATGCACAGCTGGTCACTCAGTCTCTGCACCACTCGGAAGGATCCGATGAAGTTTCGGTACTTGCAAGTACAATCAAGATCCGTAGAGTTCCAGATGATGTGATTATGAATATGGTGCTTATCCGTATGCGTGGCAACAATAAAAGCGTGATGTTTCTTGGTAAGCTTCATCGCCAGTTCGTAGCCAATCTGGTTTGCTTCCTCCGGCGTGATCTCTCCGGGTTTAAAAGATTGCCGCAATTGATATGCAATGATGTCGCCGTGAGGAGATCTTCCCGTAAGTCGCAGGTACTCTCGCTTTGAGAGCATGAACTCCTCTTCGGCTGTCTTGGGATCACAGGCATAGGAACTGATGAATTCACCATCCTCTGTCTTCTCCCCATTCTCTGCATAATCAATTCTGTCGGCAAGACATTTCATGACGGTCTGCCCCTTTTTGATATGCATCGGAATAATCCTTGTAGCAGCCATGCTCTCACCTTCTTTCTACAAACCGGTCAGTCTCGAAAGGATCTCTTTTAAGATCTTCCAGAGTTCATCCTGCCGGGCTTTTATATCTTTGATGTCTTCGGCGTATATCTTGCCGGTCTCATTTGCCTTTTTTGCGTACTGATTCAGATTGTTGCTGGAGATACGAAGGAGGCGTATGGCCTCCTTCATATCAGACAGATCGAGGTTGATTGTGTATCCATCGATTGCCATCTTACGCATAAATACGCCGATATTCTTAATCCCGGCTTCCTCCATTCGGCGTTTGATCAGTTCTTCCTCAATCTCATTCACAACAAAATGAACGTTGTGATTTCTCTTGCCCATTAGCGAATCTCCCTTTCGCAAACAGCCACGTGAGGTCTGGTTCCTTTCTCCTCTTCCAGCATCTTCACGCAGTCCTTCAACTTTTTAAGGACCGATTCTCTACCATGCTGTGATGCCGCTTCCGTTTCGGCAGGCTGAGCATAGTTGGGCAGATTGTTGATGATCCCATCAAAGGAATTATCGTTCTGCTCCACCATATCTTCGATACCTCGCATCTGACTGCCAAGGGCCTTCGGATCTATACCAAGGTCGTTCTGAACCTTGTACTCGATCAGGGCAAAAACATAAGTCGGCATCACCCTGGTACCGCGCTCCCATTCCTGCATGGTGCGATACGGAATTCCAAGATACTCAGAGAAATCCATTCGGTTCATCCCAGTAGCTTCACGAAGTGCTACAAACCGCTCCGCCACACTTCTTCCATCTGCATCTTTGGAATAATCTCCCATAGGTCCATTGCTGCCCGGTTCTCCCCGGACAGCATCCCACTTCTCTATCGGTGTTCCTTTTCTTTCTTCCAGCATAATCTACCTCCTATCGTTCACGGCCGCGGTTCTTTTCGAACTCCAGGCCAAACTGCGGGTTCCCTGACTCATTCACGCTCATGGTGACATAGCAGTCGTAGGTCTTCCCGGTCTTAATAGATCTGCAGCCTTTCAGTTTTGCCTTGCCTTTGGTAAGGAGCTGTTCCGCCACAGGTCTCGTTACTTTCTTAGAGAGTTTTTCAAAGAAGCGGTTCTCCTTCCAAAGTGCAAACTTGCATTCATTGCTATCGCAGAAAAATCCTCTGCTCTTCTCGATCACGGATTTCCCACAGCAAGGACAAATGCCAACTGGCTCATAGGCAGGCTGCATCATAGCGACAGCATTCTGAGACGGTTCATAAAAATCGATCATCTCTCTTACCATCAGCTCGATATGATCCATGAAGCTTTCCGGTACGTAATTGTTCCTCTCCACTTCCAAAAGTTTCTGCTCCCACTCTGCTGTCATAGATGGCGATTGGATGGACTCAGGAACAACAGAAATCAGTGCTTCACCCATGCTGGTAGGTACGAGGTACTTGGTCTTTTTGTCGCCCTTTCTTTCAATGTAGCCGGTACGAACCAGCTTCTCGATGATGCCCGCTCTTGTGGCAGGAGTACCAAGTCCCTTCCTCTCAGCTTCATCAGGTGTCTCATCCGCGCCGGCATTCTCCATGGCAGAAAGAAGCGTATCTTCCGTGTAGGCTCTAGGTGGAGTTGTCTTTCCGGCTTTCACACCTGCCTGGACTACTTTCAGTTCGCTATCGGTTTCATAATCAAAAGAAAGCAAAAGTCCGTCACCATCCGAACCCTTCTTTTTGTCGTCTTTCTTATCCGGCACTTTCTTCACGGCTTTCCATCCCTGGTCCGTTACAACCTTTCCTTTGGCCGTAAATTTCTCTCCGGCACATTCGGCTTCCAGTACAGCCTCCACGTATTTACATGGCCCTGAAACGGCCTCTAAGAGCCTTACAGCAATGAGTCTGAAGATCTCCTGCTCTCCTGCAGGTAAGGTATCAAAATCCACCATATCAGCCGAGGCTGTCGGGATGATTGCATGGTGATCTGTCACTTTACGGGAATTGATAACGGAGCGGTAATATACTTCCTCCGTTGGCTCGCAATCGCTAATGATCTCCGCCTTCGACATGAAGATTTCAAGGCTCTCCTCCATGTCGTCAGTCAGGTATCTGCTGTCAGTTCTGGGATAAGTAACCAGCTTCTTTTCATAAAGGGACTGGGTGTAATCAAGAGTCTGTTGCGCGGTATAACCAAATTCCTTGTTGGCTTCACGCTGCAGGGTAGTCAGGTCAAAGAGTGCCGGAGCTTTCTCCTGTTTTTCCTTTTTCTCCGCCTTTGTAATCCTGACTTTTCCTGCCAGCATGCACTTGGTTAGTAATGCTTCTGCTTCATCCCTGTTCTTGAACTTCCTGCTTGCAAGATCGCCCGCCTCAGTTCGAAGAATTACGGTAAACGTATCTTCCGGGGTAAATTTCTTGATCTCCGCTTCACGCTTCACAACCATAGCCAAGGTGGGCGTCATGACACGTCCAACCTTCAAGGTCTGTCCATAAAGGGTGGTAAAAAACCTTGTGGCATTGATGCCAACAAGCCAGTCCGCACGCTCTCTGCAAAGTGCTGCTTCGTAGAGTGAGTCGTACTTAGATGCAAATTCCAGTTCATTGAAGCCGCGTCTGATCGCTTCATCTTCCATCGAAGAAATCCAAAGTCGAAGCATGTCTTTTGTACAGCCCGCCTGCTCATAAACCAGTCGGAAGATCAGTTCTCCTTCACGTCCTGCATCGCAGGCATTTACCACAGCTCCCACATCGCTTCGATGCATCAGATCCTTTAAAACCTTAAACTGCTTCTTGGTTTCAGAAGTCACCTGATACTTGAAGGTCTCGGGAATAATCGGGAGATCTTCTTTCTTCCAGGTTTCATATTTACTGTCATAGCTTTCCGGTTCGGCAAGTTCGATCAGGTGCCCTACGCACCAGCTGACAAGATAGCTTTGGCTTTCCAAATAGCCATCCTGTCTGCCGGTGCAACCGAGTACCTTGGCAATCGACTGAGCCACCGAAGGCTTTTCAGCAATTACCAAAAGTTTCATTGAATGTCCTCCTTATATAGCCTGCTGAAGATCCTTTTTCGGGGGCTTCTTGGGTGTCTGGTTTTTCGCGATCTTTTCCTTTTCGGCTTTCAGCTTCGCCGTTACGGAGGGTCGCTTTTCCTCTTTCTTTTGGGCAGTCTTCTCGAGCTTTTTCTCGGGAGCCTTTTCTTTCTTAGGCTCTTCCATCGAAAGTTTGATGGGCTTCTCCGTCTGATACTTGCTGAAATCTACCGGAGGTTCGATCTTGATAAAGCCTGTGGGCTGATCTACCTCCGGATTATCGAAAGGGAGCTCATCACCGTGAACCTCCATGAACTGTTCAACTTCTTTTACCGTGTCCCGAGCCTGCACCTTTTCGTCAATCTTAGTAATAAGTTCCGATGCTGTTCTACGGATCGTATCAAGAGAAGCTTTCAGTTCCGGAACTTCCTTGTCCTGGGACCAGGTGGCCACGTATGCGAAAGAATAATCTGAGGTGTCGATACCGTAATGCTGGCAAACCACATATGCAACGGACTCAGCTTCGGTCTCTTTCTGATTCCTGGACTTGTGCTCGGATGCAGCATTCTGTGCCTCCCTGCTATGCAGCGCCTGATGGGAAGCCTCATGAAGCAGAGTCTTCACAGTCTGTGCTTCGCTCATACCCTCCTGAATGACGATCCGGTCTTCCTCCACGTGGTAATATCCCTTAGCACCGGACTCGATGTTCTCAAAAGAAATGGGTACATGCACCACTTCCTTGATGGCCTCAAGCAGGGCTTCGTAGCCTTCCACGCTTCCTGTCAGTTCGCTGACTCCCACTGTGGGAACAGGCTCGCCTTCTGTCTGACTGATATCAAAAGTGCTGACAGGCTTAAAGGCATTGACCGTAATCTCCACAGTCTCCTTCACAGGTTCGCCGTCCTTATCCAGGATGGGTTTACCGTCGGAGCCAACCTTGTCCTGTTCTTTCTGCATCTTGTACGGTGCAGGAGCCAAAATTCGGATACCCTTCTCCCCCTTCTTAACGTAGCGGTTCATTTCCTTCCAGTTGCCAAAAGACTGGCACATAGTAGCGTCGGGTCTTTGCAGCATGATCAGGATCTGATTGTTGACGGAGTACCTGGGAAGTTTTGCGCAGAAGTTCAGGTAGTCCTTGTAGTTATCAGACTTGAAAATGTCCTGTACGCCCTTTTCCAGTTTGGTAGTAATCTCATCCATCTCGGCTTTTCTTGCTTCTAAAGCTGCCTTGGGATCAAAGTTTTTGTTTTCGTATGCCATGGTTTCCCTCCTTATACTGTGGCTCCGGTTCTCTGGTTAATGGCTTTCGTCTGCGCTTTCAGTTCGGAAAGCCTGCTAAGAACCGACTTTGTGTTCTTGGAAACAACAGGAGCAGGCTTTGCGGCCTGCTCCTTAACTGCGATCTTTGCGTATGCGCTCATTCGTGATTTTCTCGCCATCTTATTCATCCTCCTCATCGTCACCGTTATCCTTCGCCTCTTTGTCGAAATCTATGAGACCGGGCTGTTCGGGATTCTCCTGTGGCTGCTCATCTTCCATAGCCTCCTGCACTTCCTTATCGAGATGATCCATATAGTTTTCTTCGGTCTCATCGTAATCGGCATCAGGATCCACTGTAGTCTCCTGCTTGGGCTTCTTGTTCTTCAATTTGGTGAAGTATATATAGGCCCCGCCTGCTCCAAGGCCGAGGATCACTACAAAAACAAGTGCCCCGGCGGAACTCTTCTTATCCGTTTTGTCATCGCCGGGATCTTCAGGTTCAGGACTCTCGGTAGGTTCGGGTTCCTCAGTTTCAACAGGTTCCTCCTTGGTGCCCTTTGCAGCGATATACTCATTTACCGCATCTTCATCCATCAAAGCCAGGAGATCCGCTTCATCAACCTGATTGAGAAAGTGGACGGTCTCGTTGCCGTTGTCATCACGATCGATGATGATGTAAAAGTAATTCCCGGACTTGCTGGTCACGGTAATAAACTGCTTTCCCGCTTTGCTGGGTGCTCCGTAATCATCCACCAGATTCATGTTGCCATCGGGAGTTAAGGGGCCCCACTCTTCTTCAGTTTCCGTTTCGGGTTCAGGCGTAACTGTGATGGATGTACCGGTTACAGTCTCGGTCTCTTCTGCCTCATCACCACAACAAAGCTTGTAATCGATCTTGCAGAGTTCACACTCAGGGTTCACATCATCCTGCGTGCACTTGTGTTCACAGCAACAGTCATACCCGCCTGCAAAGGCTATGATGGGAGTAGTTCCAATGAAAACAGCCATGGCAAATGTCACGGCTGCAATCACTCTTCCCTGTATTCTCTTTTTAATTCTCTTCATCTTCGAAATCCTCCGTTTCGTTTTCTTTGTCAGTGTCATAATCGTCAGGCTCCTCTGTCACAGGTTTTGCGGAAGTTCCGTTGTTACCCGCAAACACACGCTTAAGAAGTTCAGAAAGCTGCTCAGGAGACAGATTCAATGCCTTCACATCCGCAACGATGTGGGTATGCTCTGCTCGCGCCAATTTCTCTTCCGCAAACTTCAGCCTGGCTTTGTCATTCTCAATTCTTTTTCTGCACCGCTTCACTTCGTCGCGGAGCTTTTCAAGATCCTCGTACATTGATTTCCTCCTTAGTCAAAAATGTCCGGTTTGTTGCCCTGCAGATCCAGGATGACTCCGTACCGATCAAGTTGATCCTGGGTAAGGCCTGAAGCATCCACCGCAGCCTGAATACCGCCGTTTGTGAGTGTGGTGTTCAAGATGTGATATTCATATTCCACTTCCACCTCGTAGGACTCATATACCTGATAGGGCACATTCACCGTATATGTGTATGTTTCAGTTTTTCCGTTTACCACACGGGTCCCTGTTCTCGTTTCCTGACGATAATGTGTTACGTAATGCCACCTGGTCTCTGTCCTCGTCCTTGTCTCCGTCACAGGGGTCTTTGTTAACGTGTACTGTTCGCCGTAGATCGACTGCAGCATCGCCTGTACCTCTGCTTCCGTGTAATCTTCGTAAAGAACAGTAAGTAATGTGGCCAGTTCATAAGGATCATGCTCGATATCCGCCAGGTCATAGTTGTACTCATCGTATCCGGGGTTATCACGTTCGATATTATCGATCTCGTCTCTGAGCGCCTCCTCAATCGCTCTGTAATCACCCTCTACCGCTACGATGGTACCGTCTTCTGCAGTAAAGCTTGAGGGAACCACCGCATTGTTGGTTCCGCCTGCCATCATGGAACAGGAGCTCATCATACCGGAGATCAGGACAATCACGATCAAGACAGAACCTGCGAGGATAATCCCAAGAGGATGCTGCTCTACAAATTCCGTAACCGCCTCGGCAAGTTTCCCTGCCATATCTTCTGCCTTATCAACAAATCTCTTTGAAATGCTTCCGACAGAATGGGCAGAATCTACGGCCCGATCCCTAAATGCTTCTCTCTGGAGTTCTTTCTTCATGAGAGACTTCTGGGCTTCGTGAGTTGCGTTTCCCGCAACTTTTTGATTCGTTGTTGCGTTTCCCGCAACTTTTTCTCCTTTACCTGCGTGGAGTTTTTTGCCATAGCTGGTATTTTTACCGCTTTTCCCGACCTTTGCTTTTGCGCTGTAGTAACCATTTTCGATCACCTGGCTTCCGGCGTTTATAGCCTGTCCACCTGCGTTCTCATCTTCATTGGCCTGATTCAGCTGCCGCCTAACCTCGCCCGAGAGCGCGGCACTTCGATAAGCAGCCTTTCTTCCCTGCTCATGAAGTTTATTTGCCTTTGCAACCTCGGACTTGGAGACTGATGTATCCGCTTTACCGGTCCGAAACTTCGCCCTCATGGCTTTCGCCTGACTGGTTTCGTTCTTCAATTTATCCCCGTGCTTCTTCATCCTTCGCCTCCACAATCTCACTAAGCTTCGTGGTCATGATGCGATAGAGCTCGATATCCGTCGGGAACCTGTCTACGAAGGGCAGGATCACGTTGCCGTAAAAAATAAGCCCTTCACCGGCTCCGCTGTGTGTTACATAAGAGAGCTGATGAGGACTGATATTAAGCTGCTTTGCAAGGATCTGTCTGTCACCGACCGCCTGATTTAACATGTAGATGAAATCAGAGTTCTCAAAGATGTTCTCGACTTCCTTCGATGCGAGCAGGTCTTTTACGTTCTGAGTGATGCCGGTAGGAATACCGCCCCACTTTCTAAAGCGCTTCCAGATCTCAACGGTGTATGCTGCTGTCTGATCTTCACGAAGAAGCAAGTGCATCTCATCCATGTAATACCTGGTGGATTTGCCCTGGGCACGGTTCTGTGTAACTCTGCCCCACACCTGATCCTGCACGATCAGCATTCCGATCTTCTTAAGCTGCTTTCCAAGCTCCTTGATGTCGTAACATACAAGGCGGTTGGTAATGTCTACATTAGTCCTGTGATTAAACACGTTTAAAGACCCATAGACGTATATTTCGAGTGCGGTGGCTACATGCTTCGCCTCAGGCTCTGACTGCTTTAAAAGTGCCTCATAGAGGTCTTCAAGCAGGGGCATCTTCTCGGGTACAGGATCCTCGAAGTATTTCTGATAGATCTTATGGATACAACGGTCGATAACTGTCTTTTCTACCGGCTTCAAACCTTCCTTGCCGCCTACGATAAGTTCGCAAAGGGACAGGATGAAATCTGCCTTCAGAGCAATCGGATTATCATCATCCGAATAGTTCATGTTGATATCCATGGGGTTGATGTACTGCGTACTGGTGGGACTGATCTTGATGACCTGCCCTCCAAATCTCTCAACAAGCGGCGAATACTCTGCCTCGGGATCGGAGATGATCACATCGTCATCCGTTACCAGGAATGCATTTGCAATCTCCCGCTTTGCGGCAAAGGACTTACCGGAACCGGGAGTACCAAGGATCAGGCCGTTGGGGTTCTTAAGTGCCTTTCTGTCTACCATTATGAGGTTGTTGGAAAGAGCGTTAAGACCGTAATACAGTGCCTCGTTGCCGGTCTGGAACAGTTCCTGCGTGGTAAAAGGAACAAAGATTGCTGTGCTGCTGGTCGTCATTCCACGCTGAATCTCGATAAGATTATTCGCAAGAGGAAGACTGCTCATAAGCCCCTGCTCTTGCTGGAAATCAAGCCTAACGAGATTGCAGTTATGCTTCTGAGCGATCGACCTTGCCTGGAACACATTGTTCTCAAGCTCCTGCTCCGTGCGACCTGTGTTCATAATGAGGAAGGTCAGAAGGAACATTCTCTCATTCTGAGACTGTAATTCCTTTAACAACGCCTTCGCATCTTTACCGTAAGTCGCCAAATCGGAAGGAATGATATCCATATCGTAACCTGCGCGAACCGCCTTCTTCTGCTCCTCAATCTTACTTCTATCCAATTCGGTGATCGTGTGCTTTACGGTTTTGATGGCTTCATTCTGATCCACGGAATGGATATGCATCGTAA
>JAEEGL016996232.1_pt1 | contig 44067 bp, 43 predicted proteins | sample 9134231 | NCBI WGS metagenome assembly JAEEGL01 (sample SAMN16246548, study PRJNA631951) | gut metagenome | biome: gut microbiome; feature: rumen; material: fiber-attached | host: Bos | place: Iran: Karaj | collected 2018-10
GATCTAGTAATGATTTTGGCATAAATATTTTCTCCTTTGCCTTTACATATGTTCTGGTGCACTGACTCCAATTAAATCAAGAGCATCTTTCATAACTATTTTGCTCGCTAAGCAGAGTGCTAAACGAGAGGAAGAAACATCGATGTTATCTCTATCAATAACGCGACATTCTGTATAAAATCCATGAACCAATTCAGCGAGGTCATGAATATAATTGGTAATCTTATAAGGAGCTCTTTCCTTAGTGGCATCGAGGATGACATTTGGGAAGCTCGCTAAATGTTTTAATAAAGCCATTTCGCTGGGTTTTGCAAGGGATTTTGCTTCTTTATCAAGAGGAATATCCTTTCCTTGTTCAAGGATAGAACATAATCTAGCATGCGCATATTGAGCATAATAAACAGGGTTACTACTTGATTGCTCTTTGGCTAAATCCATATCGAAATCAAGGTGACTTGATGGCGCACGCATAGCGAAGAAATAACGCATAGCATCTACACCCACTTCTTCGCACACTTCGCGTAACGTAATTGCGTTACCTGTACGTTTAGAAGCTTTGAATTCTTGGCCATCTTTTAAGAAGCGGACCATTTGCACTAATTCGATATCTAAGACTTCTGGTTTATAACCATGCATCATAAGAGCGGATTTCATACGGTTAATATAACCGTGGTGATCAGCTCCTAAAACATCAATTAATTGATCAAAGCCACGTGACATCTTGTTAACGTGATAAACGATGTCTGGCAAGAAGTAGGTATAATCACCATTGCTCTTTACAATGACTCTATCTTTATCGTCTAAGAAATCGGTGGTCTTTAAAACGGTAGCGCCTTCTGATAAATAAGTATATTTACTTAAATACTCTAATTCTTTTTCTACCGCACCATGGCTACGGATGACTTTTTCCGAAGAAAAGACATCATGCTTAACACGGAATAAAGATAAATCATCAACGATTCTATCTAATTCGATTTTCATGCCTTTTTCTTTGAAGAATTCTAAAGCGTCTTCTTTATTAAGAAGAGTGTCATCATAATCTTCTTTTAATTTATTAGCGATATCATGAATATCTTGTCCGTTATAGCCATCCTCTGGTACTTCATCTTTAAAACCAAAGAGGTTTCTATATCTAGCTTGGATAGATAAACCGAGGTTGGTAATTTGATTACCAGCATCGTTAATATAGTATTCTCTAGTCACATCATAACCAGAAGCATCTAATAATCTCGCTAAAGAGTCACCAACAGCAGCGCCTCTTGCGGTACCTACGTGCAATATGCCTGTAGGATTAGCGGAGACGAATTCGACGTTCACTTTTAAGCCATTACGAGGAGCTTTTCCATAATTGTCTTTTTCTTCTAAAATCTTCTTTACGATTGGTTGCAAAGAGTCATTTTTCATAAAGAAATTGATGAAACCAGGACCGGCGATTTCAATCTTATCAATACCATCTTTATTGATGTTTTCAATTAATAAAGAGGCCACTTCTCTGGGGTTTTTGGAGAAAAGACGAGATAATTTCATAGCCGCATTGGTAGCGTAGTCACCATGAGAAAGGTCTTTGCTTCTTTCAATGACAATGTCATTCAAAGATACTTCTTGGCCGAGGGCTTTGAAGGCTTCTTGAATCTTGATTTTCAAACTTTCAACAATATCCATTTTTTCTCCTTTCTATTTTTCAATGAGCAAGATAATGGATTCCGCTTTTACAGCGTTTCCTTTACCGATTTCATCGAGTTTTTCATTTGTTCCCGCTTTCACGGAAACTTGATCTAATGTAATATCCAATAACCTAGCGATGTTTTCTCGCATTTGTGGGATATAGGGTTTTAATTTAGGGCTTTCTAATGTAATAGAAATATCGACATTATTAACTTTATAGTGTCGTTCATCCATCATCTTTTTGATTTCTTTGATAATCAAAGACGAATCCATGTCTTTATATCTATCATCGTTATCGGGAAAATGAGTGCCTAAATCTCCGAGTGCTAAAGCGCCAAGGATAGATTCTCCTAAGGCATGATAAACCACATCGCCATCAGAATGAGCTTTTTCTCCTTTTTCAAAGGGAATCACCACTCCGGCGAGGATGAGTTTTCTATTTTCCACCAATTGGTGTATGTCACTTGCAAATCCGATTCTCATAATTATTTCTTTGTCACATTAAATTTGAAGAACATAATATCTCCATCTTTTGGATAATATCCTTTACCTTCAGTTCTTAATTTACCAGCCACTTTGACTGCTGGCTCACTACCATATTCGCGTATCGCATCATATGTATATACTTCAGCGCATATAAATCCACGTTCGAAGTCTGTATGTATAACACCTGCACATTGAGGTGCGGACATGCCGTTTTTAAACGTCCATGCGCGACATTCATCAGCACCAACAGTGAAGAAAGTAGATAAGTTAAGCAAGCGATATGTTGCTTTAATAACTTTAGTTAAACCCGATTCAGTAACATTCATTCCTTCTAAGAATTCTTTTCTTTCTTCGGGAGTTAATAAAGATAATTCGCTTTCCATTTCACATGAAACTGGTATCACTTCATTGCCTTCGTTATGTGCGTACTCCACGACTTTTTGATAATTAGAAGAACTTGATAAATCTAATAAATCATCTTCTCCAACATTAGCCACATAAATAATGGGCTTCTTAGTTAAGAGATGATAACTCTTAGCATATTGTTCTTGTTCTTCGGTCAACTTCACTATTCTAGCGGGGTATCCTTGTTCTAATTTTTCTTTAATAGGGGCTAAGATACTCATTTCTAAAATAGATTCTTTATCCTTTTGGATACGAGCTTTGTTTTCAATCTTTTCAATACGTTTAGTGACGGTATCTAAGTCCGCCATAACAAGTTCAAGATTGATAATCTCAATATCTCTAATAGGATCGACAGTATTTTCGACGTGAACGATATCCGCGTTTTCAAAACAACGAACGACTTCTACGATGGCATCACATTCGCGAATGTGAGCGAGGAATTGATTACCTAAGCCTTCTCCTTTGGAGGCACCTTTGACTAAACCAGCAATATCATAGAATTCCACGGTTGCAGGAATGGTTCTTTCTGGTTTAAAAAGATTGCTTAAAAAATCTAATCTTTCATCCGGAACATTAACGACACCAGTATTGGGGTTGATGGTCGCGAATGGATAATTAGCGGCTTCGACATGGGAATTAGTGATTGCATTAAATAAAGTTGATTTACCAACATTGGGTAATCCGACTATGCCTGCTTTAAGTCCCATATATGCACCTCCTCGCGCAACGCTATATTATACGCGCTTGTAATAAGAAAATGCAAAACATTTATGTTTTTAAAGCTTCTAAAGGAGGAATTTTACTAATTACTCCACCCATAATAAGGCTAGAAAAGATAGATATTACTAGCGATAAAACTAGCATCATAATTATTGCTAATGGATTAAAAGAAAAGGTAAAGCCACTACCGAATTCATTACCAATAAAGTAGGATATAACAAAAGAGATAATTATTAACTCTAATGATGATAAAGCAAAAGAAGAAAAACACATGAGTCCACTATGGGCATATAGGAATTTTTTAGCCTCATTTTTGTCTACTCCAATGCATCTAGCTAATCCTATTTCTTTTTTTGATTCCAGGACATGGAGATAATTAGAAATCGTTAACAACATAATAGATATCATAATAGCGACGATAGAAAAGCAGGCTAAAGCAATTTCTATATAAGAACAGACTTGATCAATGCTTTCATTAATATCACTTAAAGGATTAATAATAGAATAATATGGAAAGGCTTTGGTGAGGGTTTTGATGGTTTTATCCATGTTTTTATTATCTTTTATATCCATAGCGATTGTATTGATTCCTAAATAATAAGCGGATACTCCAAGGCGTGACTGAAAGAACGTGATGAGCCAATCGCTATTTTGATAAATGATGTTCTTTTCATCATCAATTAAACCGACAACATCGAGATCAATTGTTTTAAAATCGCGACGTATTTGACCATTAGATAATGTCGCTTCACTAATGGTATATGCCAAGTGTAATTTATTTGATGATAACTCTTTTGAGCCAGTGATTATTTCTAGCATTCCTGTAGAAATTACTACCTCATCAACAGATATAGGAAAACGACCATAGAATAGGTTATTTTTTATAACACTAAAATTCACTCCACCATTCATGCTTTGTGAGTAATGTCCACTGACAACATCATCAGGCAAAATACTCTTTTCATTAGTGTCTACATTTAAAGAAGTATTAATATCGATTACTTCGTTTAAAGAATCTTCGTTAAAAGAGAAATACATGTAATTAGAAAATCCCATCATTAACGAAGAAGGAAAGATACTATAACCACCATATGTTCCAAATAATGGATAATTTAGTTCTGGACATACTTCTTGGAAATGTGAAACATATCTCCCAGGAATAGTTTTTAAAGTGTTATCAAAAAATAGGATTCTCGTGATATCTTTGGTATCCGTACCCAAATAGAGCCAAGGATAATAAGACGAATTAGCTATTTCTAAAAGAAAAGGATTAAAGTCATCTTGATAACGGGCAAAATCTAAGAAAAGAGCGTTATCGACATTGAGTTGCAAATAATTAATTCTTTTCATTATCCAAGGAAGATGGGTTTTTCCATTAATATTATCCGTTGTGGGGAAGCGCATGCGCGTTTCATACATATATTCGTTCCAAAGGTGATTCGTATGATAAATACAAGGATTCTTTTCTAAAGAAAAGCCTTTGACTGTGACGATTTGTTGATCGCTATAAGTCCAATCGTTATTAGCTAAATCAAAATAGATGGTTAATGGATTATCAATTAGATATCTACTTAATCCTTTTACCGTCCTTTCAATCTGCAAGGCATAGCAAATATCGTTAATCATATTGATGGATAAGCCAAGCACTACTTCATCATCTTCCAAGTGATTCACTCTTTCTGGATAGATAGTGTTAGGACCTTCAATATCTAGCCATTTAACATCATTGATATGTCTCGCTGATAGGCCATCAATAGGACGGTAATAAAAAGTATTGCCCACCGCTATACAATTTGTATCTGGAAAGTAACTTTCAAAATCCGCTAGATAATTAACTCCCACATCATAAATATATTCAGGGTATCTTTCTTTAAGACTTAAGGCTTCGTAATAAGAAGCAGAATATAAACCATATATAGATTCATCTTCTTTTAAAGAAATCATTATTTTTGATTCATCAATTAAAGATGTATAGGCTTTTTTGATATTTGTAGAAATAGAAGAAGATATGGTGATAGCCAAGCCCACTCCAATGAGACCCATCGAAGTAACAAGATTACAAATAGCGGTTCTCCACTTCTTTTGCTTCATAGCCCCTTTAGCATGATTAACAAGAAAAGATAATGGTATTGCGGGTTTTTTCTCGCTATATGAGTTCTTTTCTATAGGAATATAAGTCTCGTGTGTTCTTTTATTGCAGTAGATGATTCTTTGTATTTCTCCATCTTTCATTTTGATAATTCGATCAGCATATTTCTTTGTTAATTCATCATCATGAGAGACTAATATGACCAAAGCTTTGAATGATACTTTTTCTAAGATATTCATAATCTCATTCGCGGTTTTACTATCCAAAGCTCCTGTCGGTTCATCCGCTAGAATGACTTTAGGGTTATTGACAAGGCTTCTAGCAATAGCGACTCTTTGTTTTTCTCCACCGGATAGTTTATTAACTATTTGTTTTTCTTTATTTATAAGCCCTACGAGTTTTAAAAGATTTTGGCATTTTCTTATCTTGGTTTCTTTGGGAAGATTGGAAATGGTTTCCAAAGGAAATAAGATATTATTAATAACATTTTCATTTTCAAACAATTTGAAGTCTTGAAATATAAAACCGATATTACGAATACGGAACTTATTCATCTTCTTTTCTGACATGGATGAAAGATGCTTTGAATCGATTTCGATATCGCCTTCAAAAGGTAATAAGCCAGACAAACAATTTAATAATGTGGTTTTACCACATCCGGATGGTCCACATATGGCTACTAGACCATATCTAGGCAAATCTAAATTAATATCTTTGAGAATTAATTCTTCGCCATATTTCTTTTTTAGTTTTCTTATATAAATCATTCGTCCATCAACTCCTTCTTTAAGGAAATATTATTTGATAAAGAAATGGGTAAAACAGTAGCAATAACGGCTATAAAAATCGTCGCTACGATTATCATTAGAGGTAACAAAAACGGAACATTCAAAAAGTTACTAAAGGGAATGGTAACGATATGCGAAAAACCTGATAATTGAAAAACTAAAGAATTAACTAATAACGCCAAAAGAGGAGAGACTATAAAAGATATTGCTAAAGCAATCATAGCCACAAGAACGTTCTCTAAAACATAAATGTCGGTAATATCACTTCTATTAGCGCCAATCGAAGACAAAATGGCAATTATTTTTCTATCTTCGGAATAACTAGAAAAAGAAACAATGCCTAATATCAAAGCGGTACCTAGTATTGAAATAGCTAAGAATACTTCCATTCCCATTGTCGCAGCATTTACAAGATTTAAAAGAGTTTGACTTAATGTCACCGGTGTTGATTCAATCACAAATGGATCAACAATTTGGTTAATATGGCTTTCAATAATGGGGGCGGTATCTATATCTTTTAAAAACAAATAATAAGAATAAGAGGATATATCATCATTGTTATTAGCGGTGGCCACTCTTTCATACCAAGTGATATCTCTTTCGTAATAAGCGGATAGATTATTTAGCTGGTATTCGAATAGATAATCCACTAAGGCTTTATAGGAATAATAAATTTTTGGAGTGGATAGGAACTCCATTTCTTCCACTACTCCTATAATATGAATAGTCTTTTGATAAGAAAATATGTCATTTATGCAGGGATTTTGTTCATCTCCGGTATAATAATGGAATTCTTTTGTAAAGCTGATATCTAAGGAAATGTTAAGAGGATTATCAACGCTTTTCTTCTTTAATACTTCATAGGCTTTTTTATTTATAACCACTTCAAATAAGTTATCAGTTGAGGGGAAATATCCTTCTATTAAGATGTCTTTATTTATGTAATTGTCTAAAAAAGAATAGATAGGATTATAAGAGAATTCAGTTAGTTTTTCTTCTCCAATGCAAATAGATAAATATCGTGGCACCAAAGAAGAGAAATTATTTTCAATTTCATAATTATTTAAAATCGGACGGTAACTATTTAATTCTTCAAATGTTGGTCTTGTCTGTTGAACGAGGGCCATTTTGCTACCTGCGATGTTTTCACTTTTTTGTTTAGAAATAGTCGCTATTCCATAATCTAATTGTTTATAACTATTCTCAGTTATAGAAGGTGTGCTCCCATTACTAAATCCGATAATTAACAAGGAAGCCACCAAACCTATTACTAAAGTAATAGTGGAAATAAGATTTCTCGTTATTCGTCTTCTAAAATTATCGAAAGTAATTCTATTTACCCACTTCTTGTTAGTTCCCTTTTTCTCTTTTTTTGGAGTCTGATTATTTGACTTTAAATCATTTATGGTTTCATCGTTTTCTATCTTTCCATCTTTGATAGTGATAACTCTATCGGCGTATTTATTAGTTAAAGAAACATTATGGGAAACGATAACCACTAGGCGATCTTCACTAAATGTTTTTAATATTTCCATAACCATTTCTGAATTATGACTATCTAAGGCTCCTGTCGGTTCATCGCATAAAAGAATCTTAGGATTATTGATAACAGCCCGCAAAAGAGCCACTCTTTCTTTTTCTCCACCACTGAGGTTTTTACAAATACTGTTATAAAGATTTTTCGGAAAAGAGATGGATTCTAATAGGTTTTTTGCTTTTTCTTTAGCTGTCTTCTCTTTTTCACCGGCTATTAAAGCGGGAAGCATGATATTAAACAAAACGGTGTGATTTTCTAATAGATGATAGTGTTGAAAAAGAATGCCAATATCTTGGTTATGGTATTTCTCTATTCTCTTTTTCTTCCAACGATGGATGTTCTCTTTGCTGATATAGATATGACCAGAGGTTGGTTTATCTATTAAAGACAGCATGTTAATTATCGTGGATTTTCCTGATCCACTTTTTCCGACAATAGCCACTAAGCCTTTGTTGGGAAAAGATAAAGTAATATGGTTCATCGCATAGTTCTCATGACCATCTTCACTCTTATAAACTTTGCTGACATTCCGTATTTCAATGAACGACATGAAAAAAGTCCCTCTATTTAACCAATAGGGGGAATTTTTCTATTTTTACTAAAAATATTTAAATTATTTTTCGCGAAATGATTTTGATAATTACATTATCAATTATTCATCTTCCATTTTAACCGCGGCAGGAACTTTAGGAAGACCAGGCATGGTCATGATGCTTCCGGTTAAAGCGACCACGAAGCCCGCACCAGCGGATAAACGTACTTCTTTAACAGTGATGGTAAATCCTTTAGGAGCACCTTGAATCTTCGGATTATCAGTAATTGATAACGGGGTCTTAGCGATACAGACAGGTGTTTTAGCAAATCCCATTTGTTCAAATTTAGCAATTTGAGCATTAGCTTCTTCATTGAAGACCACTTCACCAGCACCATAGACTTCTTTACAAATGATTTCGATTTTTTCTTTAACTGGTAAATTGACATCATATAAAGGAGCATAATGGCTTGGTTTTTCTTCTAATGTCTTCTTCACTAATTTAGCTAATTCAACACAACCTTTAGCACCATCGGCAAAACCACTGCAGAAGGCATATTCATAGCCATTTTCTTCACACCACTTTTCTAAAGCCTTAGTTTCGTTAACGGTGTCACTAGCAAAATGGTTAATACAGATAACACATGGTAAATGATATTTAGCAATGGTTTCCATATGATGTTTTAAGTTACATGTACCTCTTAATAAAGCATCAACATCTTCTTTATCGAGATCTTCATATAATTGACCACCATGGAGTTTAAGAGCTCTAATTGTGGCTACCATAACAACGGCATCAGGATGTAAACCACCAACACGACATTTAATATCTAAGAATTTTTCCGCACCTAAGTCAGCACCGAAGCCAGCCTCTGTGACAACGATTGGAGCGAGTTTTAACGCTAATTTTGTGGCGATTAAGGAGTTACAACCATGGGCGATATTAGCAAATGGTCCGCCATGGATAAAGGCTGGATTACCTTCGACAGTTTGGACAAGGTTAGGATTAAGAGCGGCTCTCATTAATTTCATGATAGCGTTAGATATTCTTAATTCTCTTAAGGTAACTGGTTGACCATCCATATTAAGAGCGACGATAATGCTATTCACTCTTTCACGGAAGTCTTCTTCATCTTTAGCCAAACAATAAATAGCCATTAATTCGCTAGCCACGGTGATTACGAATTCATCATGTCTAGGTGTGCCTTTCTTTTCGTCTTGCATGACTGTCACACTACGGAGGGCTCTATCATTCATATCTAATGCTCTCTTCCATAAGATATGATTAGGATCGATTCTTAATTCGTTGCCTTGGAAGATATGATTATCAATAATAGCGGCGATTAAGTTGATGGAACTTGTTAAAGCATGTAAGTCACCAGTGAAATGAAGATTAATATCTTCACTAGGAATGACGGAAACTTTTCCACCACCAGTAGCACCACCCTTTAAACCGAAAACAGGACCTAAAGATGGTTCTCTTAAGCAGAGCATGGATGGAACTCCTAAATAATGAAGACCATCATGTAAAGCGATAGAGGTAGTTGTTTTACCTTCACCAGCTTTGGTTGGTGTGATAGCGGTAACTAAAACTAGTTTTCCATCAGGATTGTTTTTTAATTCATCTCTAATAGATAAATCGATTTTGGCTTTGTCTTTGCCATAAGGAATGACATATTCTTCCTTAATTCCCGCTAATTTAGCGATTTCGTAAATGTTTTTCATATATTCCCTCCTATTGGTTAATGATTGTTTTAATGACATAGCCAGCAATGGCTAATCCAGCAGAAGATGGCACCATCATCATGGAATTCAATTTATTGCCATCTTTTAGTGGCGTTTCCGTGGAATAAGCCACATTAATTAATTTGGTATCAAGACCCGCTTTTTTATATTCGTAACGGAGTTTTTTCGCTAAGGGGTCATTTGTGGTTTTATCTAATCTCGTGATTATGACTTTCGTGGAATCTAATCTATTGGCCATGCCAAGAGAAGATATGATGGGGATGTTATTGTTTATAGCAAAATCCGCTAAAGCGACTTTCCCAGGAATATCATCGATGGCATCGATAATAAATGAAATTGGATAATCTTTTAAAACTGCTTGGATACTATTATCTATTCTTTTATTAAGAATAGCAATATGAGAATCACAATTTATTGATAAAAGTCTATTTTTGGCTACTTCGGTTTTATATTTGTCTATATCATTCGCAGTATAAAGTATCTGTCTATTGAGGTTAGAAGGAGACACTTTATCAAAATCAATTAGGATAAAGTTTTCTACTCCGCTTCTCGCTAGAGCTTCTAAGGCAGTGCCGCCCACTCCTCCTAAGCCACACACTAAAATAGTTGAGGAAGAGAGTTTTTTAACTCCTTCTTCACCGATTAATCCAATTGTTCTTTCTAATTGTTCTTGTTTCATTTGATGGCCTTTAATAATTCTTCTTTAGTTTCATATATTTCGACAGGTAATTGATGTTTGAAATATGTTACTTGTCTTTTTGCGTAGTTACGGCTTCTTTGTTTGATTAGTTCTTTTGCTTCATCCATATCAGTATTCTTTTCTAAAGCATCAATAATTTCTTTATAACCAATAGCCGCTTTGGCGGTTCTACTTAATTTATATTTGTTTTGCAGGGTTTTTACTTCATTTACTAATCCTTTTTCAAACATAATATCAACACGTTTATTGATGTTTTCATAAAGCTTTGCACGATTAGGAGAAATCATCAAAACACGAACATTGGGATAAATCATTTGATGTTTTTGAGCATCGATGGATTCGCTTTTTGTGTGTTCGCTAGTACGCGCAATGCTGATTGCTCTAATCACTCTTTTGCGGTTATTAATATGAATAGTTTCACAAGCTTTAGGATCTAACTTTTGGAGCATTTCATATAATTCTTCGTTAGACATTTTTTCTAAATCAGAGACATCATCTTTTTCTTGTTCTTCAAATTCATAATCATATAAAGAGGCACGGATATATAAGCCAGTTCCTCCGCATACGATTATGTCTTTATATTGTTTTAATAATTGGTCGATAGTTTGGCGGAAATATCCTTGATATTCCATGACAGAAAAGTCTCTAGCGGGAGAAATGATATCTAATAAATAATGCTTTTTATAATAGGGATCATTTTTATCAATCTTAGCAGTGCCAATATTCATATCTTGATAAATTTGAAAAGCATCCGCGTTGATGATGGGCGCATTAAATCTATCGGATAATTGTTTAGCAATACCAGTTTTACCTGAGCCTGTAGGCCCGCATATCACGTATATCATATGCCTATCATAGCACAAAAAATGCGAACATAATATTCGCATTTATTGAATTATTGTTTTTATAGTATTGAGAATCTTTTCTATCTCTTCTTTAGCGGTGTAATAATTACTCACTAAAGGATGGGAATTATAGACTTTTAAAAGGTTATCTCTTTCCTGTATTTTTCCTTGATTAGCAAGTCTCGCTATTTCTTTTCTCATATCCGCTAATTCGTTGTCGTTTTCTAACAACTCTTTTAAGCGGAGATATTCTTGCATTTCTGGAAGCTTATTTATTTCTTCCTTTAATTCTTTGGTTAGTTCAAGAACTTTATCCATGATATAGTTCTCCAATCATGGAATAAGTATGAGATTCCACTATTTTTACTTTAGTAATTGTGCCAATTAAAGAAGCATCGCCTTTAAAATGCACTAGCTTATTTTCATCAGTGTAGCCAGATAACATGTTGGGGTCGGTTTTGCTAGGACCATCAACAAGGATATCAACGACTTTTCCTAATAAGGAATTACTATGTTCTTCAATATGTTTTTCTAAATGTTTCACTAACAATTTGAAGCGTTTTACTTTTTCTTCATATGTGACATTATCTTCCATACGAGCAGCAGGCGTACCTTTTCTAGGAGAATAGATAAAGGTAAAAGCGGCTTCGTATTTCACAATATCCACTAAGGAAACAGTGTCCATAAATTGTTCTTCGGTTTCATTTGGGAAACCTACGATGATATCCGTAGATAAAGATAATCCAGGAATCTTTTCACGCATTTCTTTTACTAAATTAAGATATCTTTCGCGGGTATATCTTCTACCCATTATCTTTAAAATCTCATCATTTCCCGATTGAACTGGTAAATGAATAAATTTACAAATATTGGGGTATTTAGCGATAACATCTATCATCTTGCTAGAGAAATCCCAAGGATGAGAAGTGGTAAATCTTAAACGAGGAATGCCTAATTTAGCCACCGCTTCCATTAAATCAGCGAAGTCTTTTCCTTCGTCTAAATCTTTACCATATGCATTGACGTTTTGACCTAAAAGAGTGATTTCTTGATAGCCGGCATCAATAAGGGCTTGGCATTCTTTTAAGATATCATCAAAATGACGACTTCTTTCTTGTCCTCTGGTATATGGAACAATGCAATAAGTACAGAATTTATTGCAGCCATAAATGATATCGACATAGGCTTTATAATGATTGTTTCTTGCCGATGGCAAGCCTTCAATGACTTCGCCCGCTTTAGATTCAATAGCGACAATTCTTTCTTCTTTGGTTAAGGCTTGATAAAGCAAATCATATAATTGATCAATTTCATGAGTGCCAAAGAAAAGATTTACTTCTGGAAAGGTGGTCATTAATCTATTTAAGATTTCTGGCTGTTCCACCATACAGCCACAGATAGATAAAACTAATTTCTTATTCTTTTTACGAAGAATCTTTAGATTACCGATTTCACCATAGACTTTATCTTCAGCATTTTCTCTTACTGCACAAGTGTTGATAATAATGACATCAGCACCTTCTGGTTTATCGTTTTGTATCATGCCGATATTTTCCAATAAACCACGCATGGTTTCTTCATCTCTCACATTAGCTTGACAGCCATAAGTGCGGATGTAATATTTTTTGCCCACTAACAATCCTTGCGCTTCTTTTTTATTGAGTTCAGAAGCCATTTTAAAAGTAGTTTCTCTTTTCGAACGAGAAGCCGCTTTTTTTAAATCAGGAGTGTTAATAATTTTGGTTTTCATAATTAATCTTCTTGATAATAAATGGGGAAAATGGAGCGGGATTTGCCAGTGTTTTCATCAATATCGATAACCACTGCGGATAATAATCCTCTTCCTTCATCAGGAGGGGCAAAACGGGATTTTTCGCCGTATAGGATTTTCGGGATAACAGTTTCTTTACTATCTCCTAAAACTCCATCGGCATAACCACACATACCAACATCGCTGATAAAGGCGGTGCCATTTGGTAATATTTTAGCATCATTTGTTTGTACGTGTGTATGCGTACCTATGACAGCGGATACTTTTCCATCTAAGGCATAGGCTAGACATTGCTTTTCACCAGTAGCTTCCGCGTGGAAATCAACGATATGGATATTTGCGGGTTCTTCATCACTTAAGATTTCTAACATAGCTAAGTATGGGGAATTAACTTCTTCACCCATAAAAGCACTACCCATAACATTTGTCACACGAATGGTATAACCGTCTAAGTCATAAATTTCTGTTCCCACACCTGGATAATCATGTAAGAGATTGACCGGTCTAATAAGGCGATCCGCACGATCGATATATTGACGGATTTCATTTTTGTTATCGTAGTGATTACCTAAGGTGATGACATCCACACCACTATCGATTAATTCTTGGTAATGATGCTTAATAAGTCCCTTTCCGTGGGTGGCATTCTCTCCGTTAGCGATAACGAAATCAATACCATATTTTTCCACGAAATAAGGGACTTTTTCTTTGATTAAACGTCGACCGATACGGCCCACTATGTCTCCAATAAATAAGACTTTCAAATTAAATTCTTTCTATGAAGTTATTTCGCCACTTCTTGCGCGCGATATTCGCGAATAACAGAAACTTTGATTTGACCAGGATAAGTCATTTCGTTTTCAATTCTATCTTTGATTTCTTTGGCTAATTGGAAAGCACCAATATCATCAATCTTTTCTGGAATGACCATGACACGTAATTCACGACCAGATTGCATAGCGTAACTTTGATAGACACCTTCGTAAGAATTGCAGATTTCTTCTAATTGTTCAATTCTCTTGATGTAGTTTTCTAAGATTTCACTTCTCGCACCAGGTCTAGCAGCGGATAAAGTATCCGCGGCTTGCACTAAGTTAGCGATAATGGATTTAGCAGGAACGTCACCATGGTGAGATTCAATAGAATTAATAACGACATCTGGTTCGCCATATTTCTTGGCTAAACGGGAACCGATTTCTACGTGACTGCCGTCGGTTTCAAAGTCACATGCTTTACCGATATCATGTAATAAACCAGCGCGTTTGGCTAAATTTTGGTCTAAGCCTAATTCCGCGGCCATAGAGCCGCATAAATAAGCCACTTCGATAGAATGGTCTAAAGCGTTTTGACCATAGGAAGTACGGTATTTTAATTTACCGACATAGTCGAGCAATTCTTTATTGATTCTTGGTAAGCCGAGTTTGAAGGCCACTTCTTGACCAGTTTTATGAATGGTTTCATCGACTTCTTTCTTACATTTTTCGACGATTTCTTCAATTCTTCCAGGTTGAATACGGCCATCTTTAATTAAGGCTTCTAAGGACATTCTGGCGATTTCTCTTCTAATAGGATTAAAAGAAGAAACAGTGATAACTTCGGGAGTGTCATCAATAATTAAATCAACACCTAATAATTGTTCTAAAGAACGAATGTTACGACCTTCTCTTCCGATGATACGACCTTTCATTTCATCACTTGGTAAAGCGACGACAGAAACGGTTCTTTCTTGGACGGTGTCTTGAGCATATTTGCTCATGGCCATAGAGAGCATCTCTTTGGCTTTTTCTTCCACTTCTTCTTTCGCTTCTTCTTCTTTGTTCTTCACAAAGGCGGCGATTTCACGAGAGACTTTGGATTCGACACGAGCGAATAATTCGTCTTTGGCTTCTTGGGTGGTCATTTGGGCCACTTTTTCTAATTCGGCAATAATACTATCGATTTTTTCTTGTAAAGCCGCTTCTTTCTTATCGACGTCTTTCATACGGCGAGTGAGAAGTTCTTTTTGTTCGTCGAGAGATTTTTCTTTTTGTGTTAATTGACCATCACGACGGTCGATATTTTGTTCGCGTTGAAGCAAGTTCTTTTCTTGTTCTGCAACTTCTTTCTTTCTCTCTTGAATTTCTTTGTTGGCTTCTTGTTTCATTTCATACACAGTTTGTTTGCCATCTAACTGTGCGTTTTTGGTAATGTGTTCCGCTTTAATTTCGGCTTCTCTGATAATCTTTTGAGCATTTTTTCCCGCTCTTTGTTTCTTAAAGAAAGGGATAAAGAAAACGATGGCCATGCCGATAGCAATACCGGCGACAGCACAAACGATGGGTAACCAAATTAAAGTGCTATCCACAGCTAAAATTTTACCTAACATTATGTTATTTCCTTTCTATTAGTCTAAAGACTAAAAATTTACTTTGTTAAAAAGTATACTTTACCTAAAAACCCCACTTCTCCCCGTGGAATTAGAGTCTAGATATATGTAACAGGCTAGGCCTGATAATAAAGTTCTCATTAGAGAATCTATAGGTAAGTACCTTACGAGGGTACGAAATCATTATATGTGCATATGCATATAAAACGCAATAAGAAAAAGGCACTGAATTATCAGTACCTCTTAAAAACTTATTAGTCTTTGTTTTCTTCTTGAAGAGCTTGTTTGATTTGCGCTAAGAGTTCTTCTTGGACATCTTCGTTTTCTTTGATGTAGTTCTTCGCGGATTCACGACCTTGGGCGATCTTATTCCCTTTATATTCGAACCAAGCACCACTCTTATGGATGATGTCTAATTCGACAGCCTTATCGAGAATTTCACTGGCTTTAGAAATACCTTCACCATAGATGATATCCATTTCGCATTGTTTGAATGGAGGAGCGACTTTGTTTTTGACAATCTTCACACGGACGGTATTACCGATGATGTCTGATCCATTCTTGATGGCTTCTGTTCTACGAATATCAATTCTAATAGAAGCATAGAATTTTAAGGCACGACCACCGGAAGTGGTTTCGGGATTGCCATACATCACACCAACTTTTTCTCTTAATTGGTTAATAAAGATAATTGCACATTCTCTCTTATTGAGAATACCAGCGAGTTTTCTCATGGCCTTAGACATAAGTCTAGCTTGTAAGCCAACGGAGTTATCACCCATTTCGCCATCTAATTCCGCTTGGGGAACTAAGGCGGCGACAGAGTCCACGATAATTAAGCTAATAGCACCACTATCAGCGAGCATTTGAACGATTTCTAAGGCTTGTTCACCACTATCTGGTTGGGACAAGATTAATTCATCGATGTTCACGCCTAAGTTCTTGGCGTAAACAGGATCAATAGCGTGTTCAGCATCGACAAAGGCAGCACGGCCACCTTTCTTTTGACATTCCGCGATTGCATGTAAAGCTAAGGTGGTTTTACCACTACTTTCAGGACCAAAGATTTCAATAATACGGCCCTTTGGATAGCCGCCTACACCTAATGCATCATCTAATAATAATGATCCACTAGGGATAACGTCGACGTCGACAGATTCACGGTCGCCTAATTTCATAACCGCGCCTTTACCGAACATCTTTTCGATTTGTTTTAGCGTCTCGTCGAGACTAACTAAGTTGTCATTTTCTTTTTTTGCCATAAATATGTACCTCACTTAACTTATATGAGCGAAATTGTCGTTTTTACCAAAAATTTTTTTATTTTTTTAAATTTTCTTTAATTCTTCTACTGCCAAGCTTATAGCTTGATTTTGTATAGATTTTCTATCACCTTTTAATAGATATGGGAAGACTTTGACTTCTCCTTGATAACAAATGCCAATATAGATTTCTCCCACTGGTTTACCTTCCATTGTGCTAGGACCAGCATTACCAGTGAAGGAAACAGCGACATCAACATTGAGTTTTTTTCTTCCTAATTCCGCCATTAAGGAAGCAATTTTAGAAGAGACGACACCATGTTTTTCTACTTCGGCATGGGGAATGCCTAAGAGATTTTCTTTTACTTCGGTGGCGTAAGTCACAATAGCCCCTTTGAAATAATTACTCGCACCCGGAACTTGGGTGACTTGGCTAGCAAATAAACCACCAGTGAAAGATTCAATGGAACCAAGGGTTAATCCTTTTTTAATAAATAATTCTTGTAACTCTTGGAATCCCATTATTTTTCTTCCTTAAATACGTGTCTATATTTAATGACATAAATAGCACCGGAAATAACGGATGCTAAAGTAGCCAAATAAACAAAGATATCGGCGATTCTGATTGGCCAAGATGCATCAAAATAGATAAATGGCCAACCATTTAATAAAACAAAACAAACAGCGACCATTTCTAAAACGGTTTTTAATTTACCGAAAATATTAGCGGCGATAACAACACCTTTACTAGCAGCCACAAATCTAAGAGCATCGACAACGATATCTCTCGCCACTAAGAGAATAGCGCACCATAAAGAGAAATTCATTTGTCCAGGAGCATAGCTTGCCGGAACAATTAAGAATATCACCATGGAGTTAACTAATAATTTATCGGCGACAGGATCTAAGAACTTACCAAAATCAGTAACTTGATTATTTTTTCTAGCTAAATATCCATCTAAAAAGTCAGTAAATGACGCGATTAAGAAAAAGATAAATAAACCAAAATACAACCAATTAATACCGGAATTGCCAATATTAGGAATGACAAAAGAGTCATTAACTTGGCCGATAATGTATAAAACAAATAAGCCAATAATCATGATGACTATGGCAATGATACGGCTGATGGTGATTTTTGTGGGTGTATTCATAATGTTATTTCCTAAGTGAGTATCCGATCCTGTAAGCCATGTTGTGTCTAGGACAATTATTTATCTAGGCTAAGCCTGCTGTCATCGATTCGTTTCTCGACTTCAACCTCCCCTACCAAATTTGGGTTTCTCGCTTGTGGGGTTTACCGCGTTCCACCTTTATATTTCTATAAAGCTTCGTCACTGTGGCACTTTCAGGAGCTCCACCATGGGTTTCCCTTTAGGTCTTACTCCGCCGTCACGCACTCCTGCGTGCCTAACGTTATCTTTTACGTTAGCGCAATCACTACAGGCATCACAGCCTGTGCGAGCATGGACTTTCCTCTACCTTACGGCAGCAATTATCCAGATCGGATGTTATTTTATTGTATCGGGATTATAGCCATGATTCCAAAGGAATTTTTCTAAGGCATTAATCTTTTTAATGAGATGGAGATTATCTTCCGTCACGTTATCATTAGGCTTAACATTGTTGAAACGGTTTTTGTATTTACCTAATTCGATTTCAAGTTTTTGTTTTTCTTTTTCTAAACTAGCAATACGTTCGTTTAAGGCTCCAATCTCTTGGGAACTCATTAAGCAATTGGCTTCTAATGTTTCATAATCCTTGATAATGCGGTCGAGGAATTCGTCAACTTCAAAGGCATTATATCCGCGAGGAGCGGTAGGAAAAACTTTGTTTAAGATTTCATCAGAAGATAGCACAAGCTTTATTGCCATAAGTTCACCTCTTATCTATAATATAGTAAGAGAAGTATAAATTCAATCTTTTTTCTTTTGAAAAAAGAGGCATGATGGTATAATATTTGAGATATGAAGAAATTATTAAAACAATTAAGAGGTCGTAAATATATCTGTTTCATGGATTTTGAGGGGACACAATTCTCTCATGAAATGATCGCTATTGGAGCGGTGTTCGCCACTATCAATCCTAAAACAGGTAGAATTAGAAAAAGCAAAGCTCCTTTCCATATCTTGGTAAGAGCAAAAAATAAAATTGGTAAATATGTTGTGGACTTAACGGGTATCACCGAAGAAGACCTAAGAGAAAAAGGTGTTACTTTCACCACAGCGATGATGGAACTGAAAAAATATTGTGGTATGAATTTTAAGAAATGTCTTTTTGTGACATTTGGCAATCACGATATGCGTATCATCAGTCAAACCATCACTTATAATTTGAGTTTCCCAAAAGATATTTGTAGTCAAATACAAAAGAATTACATGGATTATTCCGCATTTATTTCGGAATTTATCAAAGATGAAAATGGCAATCCTTTAAGTTTGGTCCACTATTGCGAATTGTTTGGTGTACCAGAAGCAGGTGTTGCTCATGATCCTTCAGTGGATGCAGTTAATTTAATGAATCTTTATGATGCTTTCTTAAATCATAAGGATATTGCCTTAAATCAATATAAATTAGTGTTACAAAGAACTAATTCTCATTTCCCACCTCCAGTGGCAAAAACCATTACTGCTCTAGCAGCAGGAAAAGATGTTTCCGCGAAAGAGTTTGAGGATTTCTTAAAGGAATATTTAGATTAATGATTAAATATCCTGATGGCAGTGTTTATAAGCCTCATTCCAAAAAGGAAAGAGGACATAATAAAGATAAGGTAGAATTATCTATTTCCGCTTCTAATAGAGGTATGGATTTAGAAAATGATATCAATCTTTCTAATGAATATTACCGCAATAAGCATATTGCTTTAATTACTAAAAGACCGACTCCTATTAATATAGTTAAAGTTGATTATTCGCATGGGGCTCGTATCACCGATGCTTATTTTGAAAAGCAATCTACGACCGACTATAACGGTGTTTACAAAGGAAGATATATCGACTTTGAAGCTAAGAACACAAAGAGCAAAACTTCTTTTCCTTTAAGTAATATAGAAAAGCATCAGATAGAGCATTTAAAGATGGTCTTGGAACAAGGTGGTATTGCTTTCTTTATTATTCAATTCCAAGTACATCAAGAAGTGTTCTTATTAGACGCTAGTTATGTCATTGAGTTTTATGAACATGGGGAAAGAAAATCCATTCCTTACGATGTTTTTAAAGAAAAGGCGATAGAAATAAAACAGGGATTTTCTCCCCGTTTAGAATATATAGACGCGATTGAAAAAATGTATTTTAAATCTTAATTTTTATGGCAAATCCCCTGTAATTTACATCTTTGACATTGGGGATTTCTTGCTAGACAAATATCTCTGCCAAAATGAATGAGCTGATGATGAATCTTAATCCAAGAAGATTCAGGGAAGCTCTTTTTTAATTTCATTTCTGTTTGATATGGGTCATCTTTTTCTTTGGCTAAATTAAGTCTTTTCGAAATTCTTAAGATATGGGTATCTACAGGTAAATCGGGTATCTTAAATACTTCTGCGCGAATAACTCCCGCACTTTTGTTGCCAATACCAGGTAGCTTTTGTAGTTCGTCTTTATCAGAAGGAAGAACACCATTATAGTTTTCTAATAATGATTTAGCGATGCCAATGATGTTTTTGGCTTTATTTTTAAATAAGCCAATGGAACGAATAATATTTTCAATATCTTCTAATTTAGCATTAGCGAATTTCTCTAACGAATCGTATTTAACAAAAAGAACTTTGCTAACAGCGTTTACCGCATTATCCGTTGTTTGAGCGGATAACATCACTGCTATCACAAGTTCATAATCTTTTTGATAATTTAATTCACATCCCACATGAGGGTATGTTTCATCTAAAAAGGAAGATATTAAAGCGATATTAGTTTTCATCATCGGAATCAATCCAAGGGGTTTTTGCAATGCGAATTGTTTCTTCTAAGTTCTTATCCCAATCTTCTGATACGGTGGTCATGCCATCTTTTTCTATATCGTTTCTGGCTTCCCAATTCATAAGAATCTTATCGACTGATCTTAATGATTTTTTACCTTTTGATAAAGCTTCTTTTAATGCATTGATGATATCAGTGTCATTAAAACCATTAGATACCCATTCTCTAATACGGGCGAATTCCGCTTGCGAAAGAGGACGGGATAAAAGCTTTTCAAATTCCCCATAGATATTTTGGATTTTTTCTTTAGTGGATTTAGAGGATTCTATTTTTGTTTCTTTAGAAACAGTTAATTGATATTCACGATATAACTTTTCTTCTAAAGGTTTAAGGGTAGTTATGGTCTTGTTGCCTTTGGTGGTATATTCGATGAAGTTTCTTTCTAAAAGAGAAGCTAAAATAGCATCGATTTTTTTCACTTCTAAAGACATCTTTAAAGATAACAAATCAGCGGTCACAAAAGGATTACCATGATCGATAAAATGACGAATCATAAAAATAGTCGCTACTTCTTCTTCGCTGATTTTGAGTTTTTTATAATTCTCTAATAAGAGAAATGTAAAATCCATTCCTTCGGTAATCATGTTGCTACTACTCTAACACATTGAGGAGATGAGTGATATGAAAATTATCAAAAATGTCTTTGATTTTGTCCTTATCTTGGCATTTTATCTTTTTAATATCTTCCTTTATCTTCTCGGGATTAATTTTATTTAATAAAAGGATATTATTGCTAATCGCAGCATTTAAAGATTCTTCAATTGTTAAATCAAAATCAATAGCAAATCTTAACGCACGAATGATTCTTAATGGGTCTTCTTTTATTTTTGTATCAGCGTCACCAATGCACCTTAATAAATGGTTACTTAAATCAAGAGAACCACCGACAAAATCTATAACCTCAATTTTGTCATTTAGATATAACCCATTTATGGTAAAATCACGTCTTTTTACATCGCTAGAAAGATCCTTAACAAATTGAATTTTTTCCGGATGTCGACTATCTAAATATCCTTTTTCTTCTCTTAATGTCGTGATGTCAAATTTTAACCCCAAAAAATGATATTTAATGGAACCATACTTAGCGAAAGTAAAGTCAGCATCCATGAGGAAATTTTTCATCTCTTCTGGGGTGGCATCGGTGACCGCATCCATGTCTGTTAATTCATGGTTTAATAAGTGATCTCTTACTGTCCCACCGACGAGATATAATTGATAACCATTTTGTTTAAATAGTTTTGATAAAATCTGATATTTTTCAATTTTTTGGTCCATATCCATATTATATATGGTAATAAAAAAAGAGACAATCTTTCGATTGCCCTTCTTTTCATAAACTTAACTTTCTTTATTTATTGAGTTTAGCTTTTAATCCTTTAGAAAGTCTGAAGCTGATTGTTTTGGCTTCACGGATGGTAATACGAGTGTGTTTCTTTGGGTGGGTACCATCTCTTGAAGCGCGAACCTTTGGAGTAAAAACACCAAAATTAGTAATGTTAACTTCTTCACCTTTCAACAATGATGCTTCCATTAAATCAAAGGCTGTGTCTAATGCGTCCTTCGCATCTTTTTTGGATAAATGAGCTTTTTCAGCGACCATTTCAATCAGGTCACGTTTGTTTAGTTTATTCATTTTCTTTCCCCCAGTAAAATATATTATACCCTTTAAACTACACTATGGAATAAGAAAAAATGATTTTTCTATAATAAAAAATTATCTTTTTCGCATCCTTAATTGAATATTTATAGGCGTGCCCTCGAAATTAAACGTTTCTCTTAATCGATTTTCAATATATCGCAAATAAGAAAAATGCATCCATTCAGGGTTATTAACAAACAAAACAATAGTAGGTGGCGCAGTAGCCACTTGCGATGCATACATGATTTTCACTCTTCCTCCGTTAAAGTCAGGAGCTTGGTTCATCACTTGGGCATCTTGCATAACTTCATTTAATAAACTGGTTTTAATACGGGTATGATAAGCTTCATGAATATGGTCTAAAGTATCAAAAACTGTATCAATTCTCTGCTTTTTTAAAGCGGAAACAAAACAGACAGGAGCATAATCTAAGAACTTATATTCTTGTCTAATCCATTTAGTCATCTCGCTGATTCTTGTTTCTGTTTTATCAACAAGATCATATTTATTGACCACAATAATAATGGCTTTGTGTAAATCAGTAGCATACTGAATGACATGTTTATCTTGTTCAGTAATGCCTTCTTTTCCATCTAAAACAAGGAGGACAATTTCACTGCGTTCAATAGCTTTTAAAGCGCGAATTGCAGAGTATTTGTCAATTGATTCGTAGATTTTTCCTTTTTTCTTTAAACCGGCGGTATCAATAACAACATATTTTTTATCGCCTCTTACAAAAGGAGTGTCGATAGAATCTCTAGTTGTTCCTGAGATATCACTAACGATAACTCTATCGATATTGAGCATAGCGTTCACTAAAGAAGATTTTCCCACATTAGGACGGCCCACCATACAGAATGTGATGGTGTCATCATCAACAGTGTCTTCTCCTTTAGGAAGATGTTCCACGATTTCGTTTAAGATATCTCCAATACCGATACCATGGGCACCAGAAACAACACGTGGTTCTCCTAATCCTAAAGCATAGAAATCAGAAGCATCTGCGGAATGGGAACCTTCATCAATTTTGTTGACAGCAAGAATAATTGGTTTATTTACTTTGTAAAGTAATTTAGCCACCATTCTATCATCCGCGGTGACACCAACTTTGCCATCCACCACAAAGACGATAACATCGGCTTCATCAATAGCGATTTCCACTTGGGCACGGATTTGTTTTTGAAATGGTTGATTAGCGATTTCTATACCACCGGTATCAATAAGAAAAAACTTATGGCCTAGCCATTCGCATTTTCCATAGAGTCGGTCTCTGGTGATACCCGCTTCATCATCGACAATCGCGTGTCTTTCACCAATCATACGATTAAAAATCGTAGATTTACCGACATTCGGTGATCCTATAATAGCAACAATACCATTGGGCATTATTATTTCTCCGCTAATTTCTTATCGATAATTTCGATAACAGCCGCCACCACTTCATCAACATTCATATAAGAAGTATCTAAAAGAATGCTATCAGGAGCGGGTTTAAGAGGAGCGAAATCTCTATGAGAATCGATATAGTCTCTTCTTCTAACGTCCTCTTCAATTTGTTCTAAAGTGCATTCCATGCCTTTAGCAATGTTTTCTTCGTATCTACGTACAGCGCGTGTTTCTACGCTGGCGATTTGATAAATCTTTACTTCAGCGTTTGGTAAGACATATGTTCCGATATCTCTACCATCCATAATAACGGAATCTTTTTCCGCCATTTTTCTTTGTTGTTCTACTAAGAACAATCTGATGTCTTTATAAGAAGCAATATAGGAGACATTTTTAGAAACGTAGCTTTCTCTAATGGGTTTGGTGACATCTTCACCATTACAAAGGACAACGCCATTTGGTTTTAATTCAATGCTGACTTCCGGAATTAAAGCAACACAGGCCGCCATATCTTCACAATCAACACCTTTTTTCAAACAATACCATGTGAAAGCACGATACATGGCCCCTGTATCTATATAGGTATAACCTTTAATTTGTGCGACTTTTTTCGCAACGGTGGATTTACCAGCAGCAGCTGGTCCATCAATAGCAACAGCAACTTTCATTTTTGTTTTCTCCTATATCTTATTATTTGAATAATATAATTCCCACAACCACAATAGCGGCAACTAGTGCAACCGCAAAGATGGTGAGGACAGTATAAAGAATGATTTTTTTCTTTCTATTTTGTTTTAAAAAAGCCACATCATTGCCATTTTCATCAAGTGCTTGCATCACTTGATCCATTGGAAGAGTGGAAGTAGTTTGTACCTTAACAGAGGAAGGTTGATCATTCTTATGAAATGTGGGGGTTTCTAAAACCGGAGCATCTTCGGTCAAGATGGAGTTTCGATATTCCTTATATTTCTCGATTCTGCTTTTTCCCATTTCTTTTCTATTCTATAAGAAATAGAAATATATGTGTAGAGCAAAAATGAAAAAAATAGATAATTACAAGACTTTTATATTTTCTATACGAATTAGTTATGACTAACTTTTTAAATATCACATTTTTTCTTTATTTATGAATATAAAATTGCTTATAATTTAGATACCAAATAAAGGAGAAATACGATGGACAAGAAAAGAATCAAAATCGACCAAAGCCTCTGTATCGGATGTGGCGCATGTGCTGGCACATATCCAGATGATTTCCAAATTGGAGATTCCGGATTAGCCGAAGTTATCACTGGTGAAGGCGAAGAAGACGCCGTCAATGTCTGCCCTGTTGGTGCAATTTCCGTAGAGGAATAAAGATATAGAAAAACTAGGAACGAACTCCTAGTTTTTTTGTGCTTCATTATCAGTTTCTTCTATTGAAGAGCTTTCTTGTGGCTCTTCTTTTCTTTTGTCGTTTTTATTACCAATTCTTTCAATAAGTATATGGAGTCTCTTATAGAGTAACAAGACCACAATAACGACAATGGTATCTTTGATAAGATTCATAGGTGCCACCATGCATAAGGCATACATCCATACCCAGTTCTCTCCGGATACCGCAGGAATGATTTTAGAACATAATCCTTCTAAAGATTCCAAGGGCATACCATATAAGAAAGAATAGAAAGGAATCATGAAATAGACATTAGCGATCATCGCAAATATTACATGCCCGAGTGTGGATATGCCTATACCCGCGAAGACAGAAGAAAGCTTTCTTCTCTTTTCATAAATAATAATGGCGGGCAAAACAAAGACCATAGAGAATAAGAAGTCACCTATTTCACCCACGCACGCTGTGGTAGTTAAGGGGAGTTTTACGAGAGTTTTTATCAGTGTGACCATAATCGCGGATAAAGGTCCATACATATATCCCACGAGAAATATAGCGATTTCATCTAAATGAACTTTTAGCCATGGAGGAGTAAATCCTAATCCGAAATCAGGTACAACGACATATAGTATGGTGGCTAAGGCACCAAAAATACCAGTGACGGCAATAAACTTCACTGGTTTGATGTTTTTCTTTTTGAAATTAAAGTAGGAATAGATTAATAATCCGATAACGATGGCGATTAAAATCCCCATCAAAACCCACTTGAACCAACCCATAAAGGCTTGTAATTGTTCACTATTCATAATAAAAATCCCTCCATGCTTCAGGTGGGATTATATATAGCAAATACCTTCTGCTATCCGGACTTTACCGTTGGCTTAGGACTCACACCTAATCATGCTCATGGAGCTCGCGGGCTATACCGCCAGTTGACGTAATTAGCGTCACCCTGAAGTGTCTTTATTATAGTACTCTTATTTTATAAAGGCAATTTTTTAATGTCGGAATAAGAACGAGGATATTTCTCATTGGTTTCTTTTTCTTTTTGAATATAAATCATCACTCGTTTTTCTAACGAATCTGGTAATTCATCATCGATTATTTTTACTAAATGACAATGTAATTTTTTGAGAGCGGACTCCGATTCTTCTAATTCTTTTTCATATCCTTGTCCTTTTAAGGCAATAAATGTTCCATCCACTTTTAAAAGTGGAACGATTAATTCTAAAAGGATATTCAAAGGGGCAACTGCACGAGCGAAAGCATAGTCATAATATTCTCTTCTATTAAATTCTTCTGCACGAGAAGTAACGCATTCGACTTGATATTGATGTTCTTGGCAATAATTAGTTAAATAATCGATCTTCTTTTTTGTGGAATCTAACAAAGTTAGATGCATAGATGGATTTAAGATATATAAAACCATACCGGGGAAACCTGCACCGGTACCGACATCAATAACTTTTTTATCACTTAAATCTAATTCTTCTAAGGCTATTGCGGAATCAAATATCATCTTTTCAATAAAAGATTCTTCATCTTTAATCGCAGTAAGATTAAATTTCTCATTGGTTTTTAAAGTGGTATCCATTAAATCTATTAAGGAATTTAATTTTTGATCATCAATGGGTATTTCTCTTAATAATAATTGTTCTTTTAAAGATTGTTTATTCATGATGATTAGCCTTCTTTACATTTAAAATAAGCATCGAAATATCCGCTGGATTAACTCCAGAAATACGAGAAGCTTGTCCAATGGTTAATGGTCTTATCTTGTCGAGTTTTTGTCTCGCTTCTAAGGCTAAACCATCCATATGGAGATAATCAAAATCAGCAGGGATTTTCATCTCTTCTAACTTAATCATGTTATGAGCTTCTTTAATTTGTTTAGCGATATATCCTTCGTATTTAGCGATGATTTCCACTTCTTCAATCGCGGATTCATCAAGGTCTAAACCTTGCAATTCCGGGATAAATTCTCTTATTTTCTCATATTTCACACCAACACGTTTTAAAAGTTCGAGAGCTTGTACCCCACCTTTCAATTCGTTATATCCTAAAGATATGAAGTATTCTTCTATTTCTGGTTTTTTGCCTAAATATGTTTCACTTAATATTTTTGTTGCAGATTCAATATTAGCTTTTTTATTTAAGAAGTTTTGATATCTTTCTTCATTAATTAAACCAATTTGATGGCCGATTTCGGTCAATCTTAAGTCAGCGTTATCATGACGCATGATTAATCTAAATTCCGCACGAGAGGACATCAAACGATATGGTTCTTCCGTACCTTTGGTAACTAAGTCATCTATCATGACACCGATATAGGCTTGATCTCTTCTTAAGATAAGAGGTTCTTTGCCTTCTAATTTCAAGCAAGCATTGATACCTGCCATAAGACCTAAAGCTGCAGCTTCTTCATATCCAGAAGTGCCACATATTTGACCGGCAATATATAAACCTGGCCATTTTTTTAATTCTAAAGTAGGACCATACTCTTCGGTTTTTAATAAATCATATTCAATCGCATAAGCGTATTTTAAGAATTTAGCATTTTCAAATCCTGGTAATGAGCGGACCATTTCTTCTTGCACTTCTACAGGCATAGAAGTGGAGAAACCTTGTAAATAGATGGAATCTGTTTGACGAGATTCTGGCTCTAAGAATAATTGATGTCTTTCTTTGTCCGCAAAATTTACTAATTTTGATTCAATGGAAGGACAATATCTTGGGCCTACACCTGTGATAGCGCCAGAAAACATCGCTGATTCATTTAAATGAGCGCGGATGATTCTATGTGTTTCACTGTTCGTGTAGATTAACCAACATGGAATCTGTTCTTCAACAGGAATAAATTCTTTTGTTTCGTACGAAAAGGCAAGATGACCAGGAGTACCTGGTTGAATAGCGCCTTTGGTGAAATCAATGGAATCTCTCGCTATGCGAGGAGGTGTACCTGTTTTAAAACGAATGATTTCTAATCCCATGGATTTTAAATATGGAGATAAGCCTAATGATGGTCTTTCACCATCTGGTCCTTCATCTCTTATATCACTACCACGGAATATTTGACTTTGCATATAAGTGCCGGTGGTTAAGATAACAGCTTTAGAAGTAATTTCTTCCCCGTCTTCCATTTTCACACCGAAAACTTTCTTATCATCATGAAGGACGGAAACCACCATGCCTTCTTTAACAGTGAGATTTTTAGTGTGCAAGGCTAAATCTTGGAGATAGGCAGGATATTCTAATTTATCTTGTTGAGCACGCAAACATTGAACGCCAGGACCTTTTCCGGTGTTCAACATCTTCATTTGCAAATAATGATGGTCAGCAGCTTTGCCCATCATGCCACCTAAGCAATCGATTTCTCTAACGACAATACCTTTGGCGGATCCACCGATAGAGGGATTACAGGGCATGTTGCCCATTTTCTTTATATTTAAAGAAATAAGGAGTGTTTTATGGCCTTTGTGGGCACAGGCAAAAGCGGCTTCTAAGCCGGCATGACCTCCACCAACAACGATTACTTCATAATCCATTAGCCCACACTACCTTCCATATCCATTTTAATTAATTGATTAAGTTCGACAGCATATTCCATTGGCAATTCTCTAGAGAATGGTTCAATAAAACCCATGATAATCATTTGGGTGGCTTCTTTTTCGCTAATCCCACGACTCATCAAGTAGAATAATTGTTCTTCACTGATTTTACTAACAGTCGCTTCGTGTTCAATATAAGAAGTATTATTATGTACTTCATTAGTAGGAATTGTGTCACTTCTTGATAATCTATCAAGAATTAAAGTATCACATTCGACATGGCTACGACAATTAGTAGCTTCTTTTTTATGTCTAACGGTGCCTCTATAATTGGCGACACCACCATTTTTAACGATTGATTTAGAAATAATTGTGGATGTTGTATTAGGGGCTTCATGTATCATTCTGGCTCCTGCATCTTGATATTGGTTCTTTCCCGCTACCGCGATAGAGATACATGTACCTTTAGCGCCTTCTCCTTTAAGAATGCAAGCGGGGTATTTCATATTTGTTTGGCTTCCAATGTTACCATCAATCCACTCCATAGAAGCGTTCTCAAAACAGACAGCTCTTTTGGTAACTAAATTGACAATATTAGTGGACCAGTTTTGCACTGTAGAATATCGACATTTGCCGTTTTTTAAAACGATAATTTCCACTACTGCAGCGTGTAAAGATTCTTTGGAATATGTGGGAGCTGTGCAACCTTCCACATAGTGGACATCTGCGCCTTCATCGACGATAATCAATGTTCTTTCAAATTGGCCAGACTTCTCATTGTTGATGCGGAAGTATGATTGTAATGGCTTATCTAAATGAACGCCTTTTGGCACATAAATAAAGGAGCCTCCAGACCACACCGCACCGTTTAAAGCGGAGAATTTATTGTCGGCAATTGGCACGACCGTACCAAAATATTGCTTAAACAAATCGGGATATAATTTTAAAGCCATATCCGTCGATAAGAAGATAACACCCTTATCTTCGATTTCTTTAAGCATATTATGATAGACGACTTCGGATTCGTATTGGGTGGATACACCAGCTAAATATTTTTGTTCGGCCTCAGGAATTCCTAATTTATCAAAAGTATTTTTGATAGTTTCAGGAACTTCTTCCCAATTTTGCACTTCTTTTTTGCTAGGACGAGTGAAATATGTATATGAATCAAAATCCAAATAAGAAAGATCGGGGCCAAATTTAGGTAAAGGCATAGCTTTAAAAGCACGTAAAGCCTTTAATCTAAACTCTAACATCCATTCAGGCTCGTTTTTTAAACGAGAAATCTCTTTAACGATATCTTCGTTAATACCTACAGGTGTCCTAACGACAGAGACATCCTCGTCTTTAAAACCGTATTTATAATCTTCTTGGAATTTGATATCTTCTTTCATCTTATTTATTTCCTTTTAAGATCATATCTGCAGCTGTCCAACCTATGGTTGCGCATCTAATTCTCGCGGCTTGTTTAGAAGTATTAATAAAGACAATAGCTTCTTCTAATACATCACTATCAAATGGTTTTTCATGAATCATATTGTCATATTGTTCAATCGCATATAAAGCATCTTTAATACTTTTATCTTTTAATAGATCACACATGATATCTGTGGAGGCTGTAGAAATGGTACATGCTACACCATCAAAACAAGCATCAACGACTTTGTCGTTTTCGACTTGTAAAAAGATATCTAAATCATCTATGCAGTTATCACTATGCATATGGACTTTCACAAATTTATCGGAGGTGGGTTGGTGTTTATTTGTGGGATTGGAATAATGGTCCATAATAATGGAACGCATCATATCATTAGTTAAAGTAAGCATCTAAAATATCTCCTCCGTTTTTAATAGCGTTTACGAAAGCATCGATTTCTTCTTTCGTGGTATATAAATATGTCGACATTCTAACTGTCGCATTTGTTTTTAAATATTCATCTAATATCTTCGCACAGTGTTGTCCAGAACGGACCGCGATACCTTTACTATTTAATAAAGTAGCTTCGTCTTGTGAGAAAATACCTTTTATATTAAAGGTAACAATACCATTTCTCGCATTCTTATTATATATAATAAGATTATCAACATCTTTTAATTGCTCAAGAGCATAATCGCATAATTCTCTATCGTGTTGATGGATGTTTTCAATTCCTAATTCCATAAGGAATTCTACGGCTTTCTTAAAACCTAAAATACCAGCGAGATGTAGAGTGCCTGCTTCAAATTTAGCAGGAGCGGGAAGTGGTTCCATAGTAACTGATATATCAAAATCAACATTCATACCACCACCGACTAGGAATGGATCCATAGATTGTAAGATATCGTATTTACCAATTAAGCAACCGATACCGGTTGGTCCACACATTTTGTGGGCGGAGAATGTTAATAAATCAATATCATCATCTTTAAAATTAGTAGGCATATGAGGTACAGATTGAGCACCATCAGCGACGAATATCGCACCATGTTCATGACAGATTTTGGCCATTTCTTTAGCATTAATGCTAAAACCTAAAACATTAGTCACTAAAGCTAAGGCAACGATTTTAGTTTTATTAGTAATAATTTTCTTTAAACCTTCAGGAGTAATTTTGCCTTCTTCATCAAGTGGCAAATATTTAATGACAGCACCTGTATATTTAGCAATTTCAAACCAAGGTAATAAATTAGAGGCATGTTCAGCAACATCAAGGATGATTTCATCTCCTGGTTTTAAGAATTTATGACCATAACCCCAAGCGATGAGATTTAACGCCATAGTATCACCAGCGGTAAAGACTACTTCGTTTGGTTCACAATTAACAAATTTGCTAATGGTTTTTCTGGTTTCTTGGATTAAACAATCCATTTGATACATTAAATCGTAATCACCACGATGAGAATTAGCGGTGAAATCAGTGTAATAAGAAGACACTGCGTCTATGACGCATTGGGGTTTAAATGTTGTGGAAGCGTTGTCTAAATAAACAAGATCTTTTCCTTGCATTTTTTTATTTTGCAACATGGGGAAGAGTTTTCTTATTTTATAAACGTCATACATATTACATTCTCTCCTCAATTAACTTGCTGATTTCTTCTTTCATATCTTCGTCATCAAAACCATTTAAGATAGGTTTTAAATAACCGAGGGTGATTAATTCTTTAGCTTCCGCTTCGGTTAAGCCACGTGATGTGAGATAGAAAAGATGGTCTTCATTTATTCTTCCAACCACCGCAGCATGGCTGGCTTCAATATCGTTTTCATCAATCTTTAAAATAGGTTTTGCAATACCTTTACACGCTTCATCAAACACCATGATTTTGGCGTTTTGATGAGCCTTACTTCCGGAGTTTCCTTTTTCAATTTTACAAATACCGGAGAAGGTTAAAGAAGATTCGTTTAAACAAACGCCATAATTATCTAATTTGCAATAAGTATTTTTGCTATTATGATAAACAGAAACATCAAATTCTTTTTTATCTTTTTTTGTGGCTAAAGAGGCTAAATGCCAAGCGCATGCGGATTCTTCACCATTAAGATTTATTTGAATATCTGATTTATTTTGATTAATTAAGAAATCGGCGAAATATGCATCAATTTCCGCATATTTTTCTAAATCTGCATGGATTTTTAAACTATTGACTTCCTTTTTACCTAAGATAGCTAAATGCAAGGAAGAATAGTCTTTTAGATCAAAATGGATATCATTATCATTTTTAATATTAATAATAAGGATGTTCGCACGTACGTTATTAGCTAAAGTAATAACAAAACCATTCGGTAATTTCTCACAATCCAATATAAAGGATTTTGAGGTTAATTCAATACCGATAGAATAAGTATTGTTTTGTAAGTCTTTAACTAATATTCTATCCATTCTTTTTTATCGTTTCTCTAACGGCACAGGAACCGATAGAAACCTTATTCATATCTTGCTCTTCTTTTTCAATTTCAATACCGAGTTCAGTCTTGATAAATTCGTAACCAGTTGTGTCGATTCTCTTGATGGTTTCTGGATTACCATCGATGACCACTCGACCATTTATAATTACCACAGCGCGTGTGGGATTAATTAAATCGAATAGACGGGCGTAATGGGAAATGACGAGGAATCCTCTTCCTTTCTTTTGCTCTTCTTTAATAACGTCGGCAACCACTTGAATAGCGTCGACATCTAAACCAGAATCGATCTCATCTAACATAGCGATTTTGGGTTGTAAGAGGATGAGCTGAAGAATTTCATTTCTCTTTTTCTCACCCCCAGAGAAACCTTCGTTTAAGGAACGGGTGGCAAGATCAAAAGGCATTTTGACTTCTTTAATCGCGGAATCTAATAATTTATAAAATTGATAAGTGGAAATAGGTTTTTCTAAACGGGCGTTAACCGCGGCTCTTAAGAAGTCGCTGTTAATGACACCGGGAACTTCACTAGGTAATTGCATACCTAAAAATAAGCCGGCTTTTGCTCTTTCGTCTGTGCTTAATTCTAAGATATCTTTATCATCTAAAAAGATACTTCCTTTTGTCACTTTATACTTAGGATGACCCATAATCACATTTAATAATGTGGATTTACCATGACCATTAGGTCCGAGGAGGGCCACTGTTTCACCTTCATTAACGGTTAAATTGATTCCTTTTAGGATTTCTTTACCATCAACTTCAGCGTGGAGATTTTTAATTATTAGTTTCGACATTCCACTCACCTCAAATCGTCAATTATTTTAATCAACATGCTTTTTCGTTTCAAATAATACGATAATTTTTCTTATCAGTTTTGCATGAGAAAATGCATTACAAAGTAAAAATTGTTGCACTAAAAATCAATTATATATAAAATATAAAACGCTATTATTCAGAAGAAGGAGTAAAAGAAAGATGAAAAAAAGTAAACTATCAACCGGATTAGTTACTAGTTTCATTGCTGCGATGGCCTTAGGTGCATGTTCCACAAATGTGACCGCCGATAAGACAAATGTCGTCGATTTCACCGGATACAATGACCAAAAACTTGCTGTGGCTATTGATGATATCTATAACGACTATCGTCAAACATCCACCGGCATCAGCGCTTATTACAAACAAGTAATTGAAGTGCTCATCCGTAATGCCTTCAAAACAGGTAAAGCGGGCAGCAAAGATTTAACAGGCGTAAGAAAGAATTACGACCAAATCGTCAATGAAGCGAAAAACAAAGTGAAGAGTGACAAACAATCAGCTAAAGAAAACGCTGATACCAATGGCACATCTTATAAAACTGAATGGCAATCCATTTTAAGTGGTAAAGGAGTTAAAGACGAAGCTGAGTTGCTCCAATACTACATTTACGAATTAGAAAAAGAAGTTATCGAAGATTGGTACTTCGATGAAAACGAAGAAGCTTTAACAAGCGAATACATCGGTGTTGATAGCACCGGTGCTAACACCGCTTCTACAAAAGCTGCTGCTCGTTATCCATACCACATCCGTCATATCTTAATTAAAGTGGAAGATGGCGGAAGCGAATTCGCTCGTGGCACCATTAGCGAAGCACAAGCTAAATTATTAAGCAAAACCATTACCGAATTAGCAAAAGGCAAATTGACCTTCGGTCAAGCTGCTTATGATTTCTCCGAAGACAGTTCTAATACTTCTTACGGTGATGTCGGTCTTATGACCTCTGCTGCTAGCAGCGGTTCATTAGGTATGGTCAATGAATTCCAATTAGGAATTTATGCTTATGATTCCGTTTTATCCGGAAGAACTGGTGTTGTTGATGAAATCAAAAAAGGTTTAGGTTTATCCAGTAAGATTTCTAAAGAACTTTACAATAGTTTAACTGACGAAACCGCTACTGAAGATCAAACCGTTCAAGACACCTTAACAAAACTCGGCTTAGGTGAATTACCATATGCGAAAGTTGTCGAATTAGGCTTAGCGGCTGAAATCGAAACCAACAAAGCCACCGGTTTAAAAGTCGGTGAAGGTAAATCCGCTTTATATCCAAGAAATATCTTATGGAATAGATATTTCAATAGACACAATGCCTTTGTTATTACCAATAGAGCCGTTGACGAAGCTACAGCTTATGCTGGTTCCGCCACCCTCGAAGACAAAGCCAACATTGCCACTGTCGCTGCTAAAGAAGCAAAAGAATTAAAAACAGGAGATGGCGCTACACACTCTGATTCACAAACCGTGAAGAAATATGATGTTGCCGAGAATCAAACCATTAATTTTGGTGATCTCCCACGTTTCAAAGAAAACACTAATATCTTAGCCGCTGGTGGAAAAGTCTTATGTGATGAAAACGATAATATTATTATCGGTGTTCGTTCTACCTATGGTATCCACTTAATGGTGGTCCAAAAATCCATCCTTGACTACGCTGATGCTAATATCACATTAAATGAATATTACACCACCGCCGTTCCAGGTGATGAAGATTATCCAAAGGATGCTAATGGCAACGCCAAACAAACATACGTTAACTTCATTGATACCAATGATAAATCCAAACAAAATGAACGTGCTCAAACCGTGAGAAGCGCCATTAAAGGTTTCGATTCCACCTATGATTATCGTTTATATGATTTATTATCTGGTAAAGATGATAATATCCGTAGCACCTTATTCGCGGCTGAAAGTGATGGCTTACTCTTATTAGATGAAATCGACAACTATGTCGCTTTACAAAGAGAAAAGAATCTCTATGACCAAGATGAAGGCATCGCCAAAGTGTGGAAGACCTATCTCGAACTCTTAGATGTCCAAAAAGACTATAGAGAAGATATCCCTGCCACTGGTAAGGCTATGAGATTAATTCCTGAAGGATGTAAGATTCGTTTCTACTCCGATGAAGCAGAAATTGATGCTGCTGAATACAAAGAAGGAGGCCTTTGCTATGTTAAAGACTAATCTCAAGAAATTATTAGCAGTTGCCTTATTAGGCACCATGGGCTTAGCTGGATGTAGCACAGAAGTCCAAGCCAAACCTTTTGGTTATGATGATAACTTACTCACCTTCTCTGAAAACGACGAAATCTATCATAACTTAGTATCCTTAGTCGAAGATGCTTATCGTGATGGCTCCTTAGCTAGCGATGTCTTAGACCAAGTCTTGTATCAATATGCTGTTTCTGTCTTTGGCAGATACAACAAAGTTGCCAAACCCTATAACTTAGGTGAAGGCGAAATTACCTTAAAAGAAGCCGCGAAAGATATCGAGCAACATTCCACATATGATGCGGAACACGTGAGAACCACAACCGGTGCCACTAAAGCGGAAGAATTTATTAATAAATTCAAAGCTTATCAAACTCTTGATAAAGATGGCAATCGTAAAACCGAAGCGGCCGATAAACAATCCGAATTCGATAGAGTGATGGCCAAATGGCAAACCATCGAAGATCGTATCGCTATCAATATGTATAACGATATTATCGGTGGATCATACTCTGAAAGAGGCGTCTTCTCTGAAAAGAAATTCCTTATCTCTTTAAAATCTGGATTAAACAAAGTTGCTGATCCATATACCTTAGAAGCAGATAAGATGCACGAAGCTGTCTTCACTCCTGACATTGAAGATAAAGAAGTCTTTGATGTCGCTAATGGTTATCTCAATAGAGATAATTATCAAACAAAGGCCGCATGGTCTCTTGAAGGCGATGATGAAGATGTGGAAACCGCTCTCATCAGATATGTTGAAGATGAATTAATTCCTATTATTTATAGAACTCTTCTCGTTGAACAATATTTGTTAGACGAATCCTATAACACCTTAGGAAGAAGTTATGCTCGTAAAGTGAACGTTCTCGCTATTGCGAAAAACGATTACAACACTTACTTAATGCAAGATTTCGTGAGAAACGATATCTCCGTTAAGAAAACCGACACTAACGAAATTACCTTAAACGTCTTCAATAACATCTCCGCCATCAATGTTGGTTTAAGAGATAAAATCGAAGATATCACTGGTTATGAATTTGGTAGCACTGATGCTCAAAGCATTATGGCGGAATTCGGCTATCAATATGTCGCTGAATCCGTTGCTGGTGCCAAAGACGATTATTACTTAGGTACCGATTACGGTGATATGATGCAAGAATATCGTAAGATTGCTAACGATATCTTAACCACTGATCCATCTGCAGAAAGTTCCTTCACAGGAAGCTATACTTATTCCAAAGAAATCGGTAAAGAAATCAAAGAAAACGAATTAGCCAACAAAGACTATACCCAAAATGGTTGGTATATCAAAAATGGCGGTTTATCTGATTTACCAGATGAAATTAGAACCCGTTTATATAACATCGGTGTCGCTAACGCTTTAGATGATGCAGATTATCCAGATCGTAATTATCAAAACGATACCGCTGCTGATTGGGATCCTGATTACACAGTTCCTGCTGGCGAAGGTAATTATGTTGCTAAAATCAATGGCAAATATTACTTAAAAGTCGGTTCCAAAGAAGCTGGTGCGGATCCAAGAGATGATATCTTATTCAAAGTCAATGGCACTTCTTATGTCATTCAAATTGAAGAAGCTATCTCCGCATCTAAGTTATCTAAAGAAAGCACTGTCTATGACAGTACCGCTAAAGAAGAAATCATTAACGAAGTGGCCAAAGTTATCGCCGCTGATGATTCTTATAAGACCTTATCTACCAAACATTGGTTAGAAAAATGTGCCTTAAAGTATCATGATCAAGTCGTCTATGATTACTTCAAAACCAATTATCCTGAATTATTCGAGGATGATTAATTGGTAAAAAACTAATTGAGAGGTCTAAACAACCTCTCTTTTTGTTTTATAATATATTTGTATATTAAGAGGTTTTATCAATATGAAAGAAAAAGATGTATTTTGTAAAATCATCGATGGCGAGATACCTTGCTATAAGTTATATGAAGACGAAGATGTCTTAGCTTTCCTTGATATTTCACAAGTGACCAAAGGTCACGCATTAGTGGTTCCAAAGGAACACTACGACAATTTCTTAGCGACACCTCAAGAAGTGATGCATAAGGTCATGGATGTCGCCCAAAGAATTGGACAAGTGGAAATTAAATTAGGCGCAGAAGGTGTGAATATCTTAACTAATTGCTATCCTGCTGCCGGACAAAGCGTTCCTCATTTCCATGTCCATGTTATTCCTAGATATAACAACAGAGGTGGCTTTATCTTAGAAATGCATGATAATAGCCAAGGCTTAAATCTCCCCGCAATTGCGGAAGATATCGCCAAGCGATTGAAATAGTTTCTTATTTAAGTATATAAAAACCACTTTGTATATATTATGGCAAAGTGGCTTTTTGTTTTATTTCTTGGGTTTATAGAACATCCTATTATCTAAAGCGAATATCTTTTGGGTAAATTCACCAGGATTAACGGTTTCTAAGTTTTTATCTAAACAAACCATCTTACTATCTAAATTATCAATTAATGATAATAAGAGAGCTTCTTTCGTTAAGGGGAGAACTGGGGAGCCAAATTCATGCTGTCCATGATGTGATAACACCATATGTTCTAATAAGAGAGGAGTTTCTCCTTTGATACCTAGTTGAATTGCGGCATTTTTGACCTCTCCCGCCATGATTGAGATATGGCCTAATAATTTACCTTCTATAGAGTATTTATAGACCGCAGGGCCCTCAAATTCGATACATTTGCCCATATCGTGGAGAAGGATACCGGTGATAAGGATATCTCTATCAATATTAGAATAATATTCGCATAAGAAATTAGCGATATCCGCCATCGAGATAGTATGCATTAATAAGCCACTAGCATAATCATGATGAACACTAACAGCGGCGGGATAATCAAATAGTTTAGGAGAAAGCTTTTTGATCATATAATCCAATATAGCGCGGCAATCTTTATCTTTCACACTTTCTACATGTGCGTTAAATCTTTTTATTAATTCTTCTTTAGGAATAGGAGGAGCCTTGACGAATTTCGCGGTATCAACATCTTCGGGATCCACTAATTCGGCTTCTAATATTTTTAATTGCAAAGACTCTTTATATTTAATAACTTCCGCATCGATAAGGATGACATTACCAGCGATGATATTGGTTTCATCTTGAGGATAAACATCCCATTTCTTACCATTTATGTTTCCAGAGGCATCTCTTAATTCAATATTTAAATATAAGGAACCAGAGGCATTATTTCCTTTAGTGACACTGCCCACAAGGAATTGACCTTGAATACGGTCGCGTTCATTAAATTCCGAAATCATTTTCACCATAATATTGTTCTACCTTTCTTAAGATATCTTTATATTTATATCCTTTGCTTCTTAAAGAAGAGATGACTTTTTCTTTTAATTCTCTTCCTTCGTATTTTCTTTTATATTTATTCATGACTTTAGGAAAGTCTTTATCTAATTTAGCATTTTCTTCTTTTTGGATTGGTTCTTTGATTTTATTTAATGATTCTAAAGCAATATCGTTAGCAAAACCTAAATTAATTAAAGCATTATAGATATGTTGTTTCTTTTGTTCGTGAGGATATTTAGCATATCTTTTTTCTAATTTAGGAATATTATATAAAGCCTTCTTCTTTTCGATATTAGAAGGGAATTTTAAACCCTTAAGAGTGTCATCAAATATTCCTTCATTATTTAAATAATTAATGATTTTATTTTTCCCATAATGCTTTTCTTCTAAATAACATTTAAGATCTTCCGCAAGAGCGGCATCATTTATTAAATCGGCATTCTTTAAGATTTTAATAACTTTATCAACGGATTTTTTCTCCGCTTCTTTAGCGTACAACTTTTCTCGCATTTTCCATTCGGAATAATGTCTTTTTTTTAATAAAGACATCGCATAATGTAAAAGAGCGATATTCTCAGAATATTCTTTTATTTCATTTATTTCTTTATTAGTTAAGGTTTTTCCTTCATAAATATAGAAGTTCGCCATCACATCAGGAGAGACTTCTAATTTCGAATGGTCATCAAAAGAAATGGTTACTTTCTTTTTAAAGACTTTTACTTTAGTAATCTTTTTACCAGTACTTTTTGATGGCACGATTATAGACCTCCATAATGTTGTTATAGAATCTTTCTATAGAATACATATCCACAGTTTTATAAGCCGCATCGATGATGGCTTGTCTTTCTTCTTTATTAGCATGTAAGATACGTTCCGCTTTGTTTACAAAGCCTTCTTCATCGGTGAAGAAATAACCTGTTTCTCCATCGACGATGGTATCCGCGAGATTAGCATCAAACCTCGCTAAAACGATAGTGCCACTAGCCATCGCTTCCATAAAAGTTAAACCTTGGGTTTCCGTAATAGAAGCGGATGTATAAATATCCGCGAGATGATAATAGAAAGGCACCTGATTAGCGGGGACTTTGCCGATGAAATCGGTTATTTTATCCACTCCTAATTCATGTGTTAATAATTCTAATTCATTTCTTTGGGGGCCATCTCCCACCACTAAGAGGCGGATATCTTCATCAGGGTGTTTTTGATGATATTTAGCAAAACCACGGATGGAATAATCCATACTCTTTTCTTGGGCGACACGACCTAATAAGAGGAATACTTTAGTATTTTCTTTAATATGATGTTCTTTTTTAAATTGCGCGGTTTTTTCTTTATCGATATTCTTTTCATCAAATAAAGCAAAATCGATACCAGTGGGTACTACATTGATATAGATATCACTACCGACAGAACGCATATATTCTTTGGTTTTAACACTAGGGGTGATGAATTCGGTACAGCTCTTGGCCATGGTTTTGGTATAGCCTCTTAAGAGGTGTTTAGATATTCTATCCATCAAGCCATGGACAATATAATATGTATAATCTTCATACGCAGTATGATAGGTATACACGATAGGAACATTAATAGCGCGTGCTGCCATTCTCGCAAATTGACCAACGGTAATATCAGTTTGGTTATGGATTAATTGCACTTTGAAATTACGAAGAATCTTAATAACTTTATTGGAATATAACTTTGTTAAACGATAACCATATATCTTTTTTAGTTCTAAGCCAGGAATATGAATAATGCCTTCTTCTTCATTGTAATTAAAAGGACCATCATCAGGGCGAGGGGCCACGACTAAAACTTCGTGTCCATGTTCTCTTAATACTTTCACTAAGTTATAACAAGATGTAGAGACGCCGTTGATGAAGGGAGGATATGTGTCAGTAAAAATCGCAATCTTCATTAGTCATCCTCTTCTATATCGACATTAGAATATTCTCGATCACTGACATTAGCGGGAGCGGGAGCAGCATCTTTTTTCTTCGTTTTAGCAGGTTTTTGCGGTGAAAATAGCTTATCTCTAACCGCTTGTCTAGATAATCTAGTTGTATGGACCAAAGCTTCCACTTCTTCTTTACGCATAACGTAAGTTTCTTTTTGTAAGCTGACAAAAGTGCCACGATTGGGGATATCGCCATGTTTTTCCGCTTCGTCTTTGGGAGATGCGCGGTAGAAGGCTGTCACAAAGCCAGCGGCTGTGATAGGAATAATAAATGTTATTGAACGCCATATTAATAAGGCGGACTTAGTCATGGATTCACATTCACTAGCGGTCATATCATACGCAAATTTATAGAAGAATCCATTAGCGGGTTCCGCTTTGTTATAGAAAAGAGTTAAGAAGAAATATTCTGATACACCAGCGGAGCCAGGGATAGGAATTAAGCCGGTCACCATTTGGTGATAGTTTCCTAAGAAAACACTGTCCCAGAAATATCTAATTTCATAGTGTTCGCTACCTAAAGCTAAACCACAGAAATAAGGAATAGAGAATTTACAAGTGATATAGATGGTAAAACAGACGAACACTAAAATGAAGAATGGAATATTGGTCATAAGACGTCTAAATTCAATTTTGAAGTTTTCCACTTGCACTCTGAGGTTTTCTCTATTCTTATTAGGATTCTTTAATATTTTCATCTTTCCTAATAAACCGATGACTGGTCCCATAATAAAATTATGGAAACCATGCCAATAGCCCATCAAGAGAACCACTAAGATAACACCGAGGTTTAAAGTAAATCCAATAATAGTTAAGACAATAATAGGTAAATGTAATGTCACACCACCAACAGTGATATCAGCGACATCAATACTCATGATGGATTCGAATTTAAATATAAAGGCGACGATGTTATATAAAATCAAACATATTTGATACATGATGGAATACATAGCGAGAGCGCTAACAGCGCTAGAAATAGGAACGCCTTGTTTCTTATATGTATAAGCTTGCATGATTTGTCCACCACTAGCACCTGGTGTCACAGCGTTATAGAATTGACCAATTTGATCACAAGCGATACTTTGATGGAATTTATAATTACGAGTAAATAAACGAGCAAAACAATATAAAATAAAGGATCTGATGAGCATAGATAAGGTCATCACACCAACAACGGCTAATAGCCAAAAGATATTACATTTAATTAAATTGTTCCAAATGGTTTCCACATTGCCCCATAAGGTCAATGTGATAGCCACAGCGGTCACAATTAAAACTAAAGAGATATTTAAAATATAACGGAAGGTCGATTTTTTCTTTTTCTTCGGATTACCTTCTTTTAATTCGGCTTCGTATTGTTCAACTTGTTTTTCTAAATCTCTTTTTTCCGCCATAAGCGAAACGATTATATCATAAGAATACAACAAATGCATTCTTATGTGGCATATATGCGATATTTTATTTAATTATTTAATTGTCTCTTCCTCTTAAGAGTGGACTCTAATTATAAAAAGAAATGTATATTAAGAGAGGTTAAATAATTTCTTTGATTTTTAGTTCAAGATTTGCACCATTAGAAAAATATTTTAAATATTCATTAACTTTATAAAAATCTAATTGATGTTTTATTTTCCTAAAGGAATTAAGAACTTCATAATAGACTTCGCGGGGGTATTTTTCTTTTAATCTTATTAATTCAATTAACAATCTTTCTAAATCATAAGTGCGAACAACCCCAACATCTGTCATCTTTTCAGTGATGCCAATTTCAAAGAAAGATGGGTCTTGATAAGATTGTTTAATGTCTTTTCTTTTGATGGGATAACTATGTTGTTTGGTGGCCACATAAAAGAATTCTGGGATATGGTCAGTCAAATAATAAATATAAAACGCTGATAAACCAGTTATCACAGCGTAAGGATACTTTTTGGTGATATAAACTTCATCAAAAAAGAAATCTATTGTATCACTATATAATCCTCTTTCTTTTAAAAACAAAACACCTTTAGAAACTTTGTTCCTAATGGAGTATTCGGTTTCGCCATTTTGCAATAAATCTTTTGTAGAATATACCATACCTATAATTTATGTATTTCTAGGTCTTTTGTCAATAATAACCTAGATTTTCATAAATCTTTTATAATAAAAAAGATGCTTTCGCATCCTTATTGATAAATAAATATTTTATTTAATATGCTTTTTATCGTTAAGTATAAATGTATTTATAAAATCATTTAAGAAATTATCTAATGGTCTTTCGGACATTAATTCACGAAATAATCTACTAAGAGCGTTCTTATTAGAATTGGCTTCTCTAGCTTCTATACATCCTTTTTTAATGAGATTAAAGAATTCATCATATGTATATTTAACATATGTCATAGGTATTTCTAAACTTTCCGCGATTATTTCTAAAACACGGATAAAATAATCCATTTCATACATTGGACGATTAATACCTTTTTTAATCTCTTCGACGATGGTTTTAGAAGTGGCGCGATCTTTTTCTAATAAGAAGGGTAAGAATTTAATATCGGGCAATTCACCTTCGATATTACTAGCAAAACCATGCATTTTATTAAAATATTTCATGGTGTCCCAATATCCTAATTGCATATTTCTTCTAATAACTGGCTGACTAAAATCCATCATGCTTCCCAATGATTTATAAGGGGCGATATATTTGACATTTGGTAATTCGATAAAGAATTTATCAGTGGGTTCTAAAGAGAATAATCTCATATCAATAGCGATTATATCAGTAGCTCCAAGATCTATGGCTAAACGCATCGGTAAATTATCATTATAAAAACCATCGACATATTTAGTGCCATCAATAGTTTCTACTGGGAAGATAGGAAAACATGCACTAGAGGCATGTAAATAAGGTAAGAATTTATCGTCTGTAACTTTATTCATATCGACATTAATTTTCTTTAATGTAGGAAATAAAGAACAAGTGACGGAAAATTTGATTTTACTATCTTTTCTTTTAGTTAAATCGATACCTTCTTTAACATATTGTTTA
>JAEEGL014918502.1_pt1 | contig 44066 bp, 40 predicted proteins | sample 9134231 | NCBI WGS metagenome assembly JAEEGL01 (sample SAMN16246548, study PRJNA631951) | gut metagenome | biome: gut microbiome; feature: rumen; material: fiber-attached | host: Bos | place: Iran: Karaj | collected 2018-10
ACTCCCCCGGGTCTTTCCCGGGAGCAATATACGGGGCATTAGCACAGTTGGTAGCGCGCGACATTCGCATTGTCGAGGTCAGGGGTTCGACTCCCCTATGCTCCACAAACAAACCGGATACCCTTCACGGGTATCCGGTTTTGTTTATGCGGACATGGAGTGTCCGCATCCCTGTCTCGACAATGCGAAGCATTGGAGAGGGGCAGCCGCCGAGGACCTCCAGTGGAGGAAATCTCGTCGGCGGCTGTCTCAACCGAAAAGGAGCAATCTCCCCAGTGAGGAGTTGCGACTATTGAGGTTGCGGAACAGGGGTTCGACTCCCCGGGCGCACGTTCCCGCTCCTACCGCACCAATTGAACACGCGGAACAGGGCAAACGAAGGAAGCATCAGCCCAGTGGACGAACCTCTGAGGGCAGCCAGTGGCTGAAATCCCGTCAGAGGTGAGGTCATCTGAAAAGGAGCAAGCTCCACAGTGTGGAGTTGCGACTATTGAAGATGCGGAACTGTCCTGCGCAGCAGGAAGCGACCTGAGTTTGTTAGCGCGAAAGGAAGGGCAAGTCCCCGCTCCAAGGGACTTGAACGACCATTGAGCGAACGAAATCGCCTCCCCGGGCACACGTTACCCCTCTTTCCCAAACCATTCCCTGACAATCCCACATGCTGCATCAATAAATCCCTCTATTTCACTGTGACTCTTATAGCATTCCTTCACTCGATCCATAACACTTACACCGGTTACATTATCCTTTTCATAAAACATCGGATAGGCTTTGTTTTCATACAGGGTATGGCATTTCACCCGCTCGTCGTTCAGCGTCGGGTCCACGATGATTTCTTCGAGATACCAGAGCGGATCCGGCCAGGCAGGTTCCGGATCATCAATACCATGCATTTCCTTCCATTTTTCAAAGAAGATCATATGATTTATTTCATGTACAGCGCCGGAAAAAACACGTTCTTCATCGTGATATGAAACATAGAAGCACTTATCTTCCGTACTTCTGGGATAAAACGGCAAATAACCTACAAAGCAGTTAATCTGAGGCTGAGATGCTTTCCATTCATAATGAAACAGTTGACATTCCGCTTGTATGAAATCACTGATAAAGCCATCAAACACATCCTGAAAATGCTGTATCCGGACTTCAATCTCCGGTCTGTGACTCGCAAGCCGTTCAGCCACAGCCTGTTGAATGATCGTTTTACGGGCCTTTTCATCATGAACAGTGTGAATATCCTTCAGTTCAGGATAAAGAAGGATGGTTTTGTCATAGAACGGACGGGTTTTATTATCAGCTTTTTCTTTGCTCAGAAAATTCCGGATGAATCCGGTATTCATTTCAGGATCAATCATTGAAACTTTCACTTCAGGAATGAACATTGTATTCTCCTTCAGAAAACCATATTGCATTTCCTGATGAATTATACCACTCCCGTCCTTCCCCGCCTCCAAAAATTTTTCTGTAACGAAAATCATATATCTCCGTCTAACCCTCGTATTAACCACGAAAGAAGGAGTACTGTATGGAAGACAGGAAAGAAATGGTTTCAGGTATCAATCGCCCGGGCAGATTACTGTGGTATCTGCTTCTGATTGCGGCACTTTCAGCATTTTGCTATGTTACGCTTCAAGTCTGGCTTCTGCCATATTCGATAGCGTATCAGGAAACGGGAAAAATGACAGCAGGTTATCTGCTGTATGCAGCCATTGGTCTATTATTTTCTACCCCGGCGCCTTTTGTCGCGGTGCTGATTATCTCCGTCTTCAAAGACAAAATCAGCATCAGGCAGATGTTCCGCAACATTTTCCGCACAGAAAACAAGCTGATGACATTCCTGATCACCGGCGGTTTCTGTGCACTCGCTCTCCTTTACGCAATACTGTATGGAACACCCAACGGATCCCCGTGGTATATGCTCCCGCTTGGATTCCTGATCATGATTCCCTTCGTCGGTATCGCTGAAGAAACCGGCTGGCGGGGTCTGCTGCAGCCGGAACTGGAAAAAAGGATGCCTTTCCCGTTTTCCGTTCTGCTGACTTCCGCAATCTGGTATGTATGGCATTTCCGTGTCTGGCTCGATCCGACCTCCCGCCATTATGGCGACAGTATGATCGGATTCGGCATTACGATTCTCATATGGGCTTTTGCTCTGGCAGCGATTTATAAAGCATCAAAGAGTGTCATTGCCTGCGCACTGTATCATTCCTTTATCGATGCAATCGGCGCCGTTTATGACTGGAATGCCCTGTTTGATGCTTTCCCGGGAAGTCTTTCCGTAAATATATACCGGCTGATCTGGCTCGGTGCCGCTGCAGCCCTTTGGTTTATTGCTGAAAACCGGGAAAAAAGGGCCGCGAAAACAGCCGGGAGGCTGCCGCAAAACCCCTGATTCCTGTTTTGCGCCACCTTCCCCTTTCCCCGTTTTCATGGTATCATTTGCTCATTAACACTGGAGCAATGAAGCATGAGAGATTTTTCAACAATTACAGCCTGCGGTGAATGCTGTACCGAATGCCCGAAAAAGAAGGACGGCAGATGCCCGGGCTGCATTGAAGCAGACGGGCGGGTCCCGGAATGGGCCCAGTCCGGGCGTTGCAGGGTCCATGCCTGTACCAGGGAGCATCATGTACAGTTTTGCGGGTTGTGCGCAGAATTCCCCTGCGAAAAGCTTCCGTCCCTGATCTCCTGGAATCCCGGCATTATCGAACATATGGCCGCCCTGAGGGATGAATACAGGGCTCACGAATCCCACAGCCAGAAAGGTGAAGCACAATGATCACAGATACTTTTGACAATCTTTCCCCGGCCATCATCAATCCGCAGGTCAAAGCAGACGCTCCGGAAGTGGATGCGTGCATCGTCACGTTCTCCCATGAAATTGAAAAGCACGTCGCTGAAAAATATGCTGCCGGCGAGATTGCTTCCCTCTGGTGCGCCACAGGCCGGACACCGGTATACCTGATTGAGAAAAACGGGAAAAGATTCGCCTTCTATAAAACCTATGTCGGCGCCCCGATCACCACAGGATTGATGGAGGACACCATATCCGAACTGAAATGCAGCAAATATATCCTTTTCGGCGGAGCCGGGTGCCTGAACAAGGAAATCGCCCATGGAAAGGTCATGGTCCCGACAGCGGCATACCGGGATGAAGGCACTTCCTATCATTATGCCCCTGCTTCGGATTATATTGATGTTCCCAACGCTCCTGTTGTGGAAGCATTCATGAAGGAAAACGGCATCCCCTATGTCCTGGGAAAGACCTGGACCACCGATTCCTTCTACCGTGAAACAAAAAACAATTTTGAAAAACGGAAAGCGGACGGCTGCATCTCTGTGGAGATGGAATGTGCCGGCGTACAGGCCATGTGCACCTTCAGGGGCCTGGACCTGTATCCTTTCTTCACCAGCGGGGATCTTCTGGATGCTCCGGAATGGGACGACCGCGGCAAAAACTACCGCAGCGGCGGCCAGCACGACGTCGGGCATTTTGACATTGCCCTGGCTCTGGCGGATTTTATTTCATAATCAGTTATATGAATGATGCCGGAGGAGCAGACAACGCAGATGGAACTTTATCACTTCTTTGACAGGCGCACCGGGCCGTTCCGGAGCCTGACAAGTATTTCACCGGAAGAAGCAAAGGCAGTGATCCAAACAATCAAACAGGAGCGTCCGGATTCCCAGTGTGCGCAGCGGCATGATCACTATGTGGAATACAGGCACAACTGTGAAGCCATCCTGAGGCGGGAGTTTGCCGCCAAGGGCGGGATCATGGAAAAAGACTCCCCGCATTACATGGTGGTAGGCTTCAGTCCCTGGCTCTCAACCTGGTTCGAGCAGTCGGAATATATAAAGATCCCGATCGCGGGATTTGACCTTCGGACTGTATCCTTTACCTACGGTGATTCAATGCCCACCTTCAGCGACAAATGCGCCGACGGAAAAGAATACAGGAAGAAGCTCTATACCTACGACGAAATCCTGAAGGTGATCGATAAGTACGGCCTGCCGCAGGACTGGAACGATGACGGGAAATACGGGCCGGAGCGCTATATTGAAGCGCATGTCTGGAGCGATACGCCCATCGCCGCATATATTGCCGCGTATCAGGCAAAGAACGGATAATGATTCTCCCCTTGCACTATAAAAGCCAAACCCGTTGCGGGTTCGGCTTCATTCATTGTTCTGTTTCCTGCAGTGTTTTTTATTTCAGGATCCATCCGGTTGCGCCGCGCAGGGCAACAACAAGCCATGTTCCGTCGTCCTTCAGGATCGGCAGTGTGGTGCCGCTGTCCAGCAGGCCAACCTTCAGCGCGCCTGTATCATCCCAGGCATATACCGGTGTTTCCCTGTCCGCCCTGAACCAGGCCGGATCAATCACGATATAGTCGGATTTTACCCATCCGGCAGCGCTTGCATCCACATCATCCGAGACAAAGCATTCCGCCCATCCGTCTGTCTGTTTCGACACAGCAATCCGGTCTCCGTTATGCAGAACCTGCACCGCGATGGAGCTTGTGCTGGGCGCCTGGCGTACAGTCAGGCTTTCGCACAGCACCACAGCCTGCAGGCCGATCTGTCCTTCACCGTAGGGAGGAATAATTTCTGCCTGGGCAGCCGTAATGCTTCCGAGAATAATCGTCAGCAGGGTCAGAATCGTTAACCAAACATGTTTCTTCATGGTCATCGTCCTCCTTTGTCCTTCATACACTAATACAGACGATTTTCCCGGCCGTTTTGTTCCCCTGTGTCCCTGTTTCTGTTACGCCCAGATGTCAATATCCCCGTATTCCACGCCGCGCACCCACCAGAGTTTGTTCTGGTCCACGCGCACATAGACGGCGTCAATGCCTTCCGGCATCTTCGCCAGGATCTCCTCCGGTGTGATCTCCCCGCCCATCGGGGACTGAATAATAATGTCCGGTTTCTTTTTCTTTGCCTTTTTCACCGGTTTGTTTTCAGGATCTTCCGTCTTCTTTCCGGTCGCAATATCCACGCCGTACACTTCCCAGATCCTGGCAATCACGCCGTCACTCGGACAGGCGCGGCCGTTCTCATAGGAAGCAATCGTCTTGCCGCTGACGCCCAGGATTTCTCCAAGCCTGGCCTGGGTCAGGCCTTTCTCCCTGCGCAGTTCCCTGATGGTCATATTCATCCCCCTTTCGATATCATTTATGCACATTTCTTCTTACATAAATGATACCGCATTAAGGTCAGAATGTCACGCCCTCAAATCCCTGCCAGACATTTTTTCCGCTGTAGGTCATTGCCTCGGCTTCGCCGCGCAGCACCTTCAGCACCGAAAGGCCCATGGTTTCCTGTTCCATCTCGCCCGGATACACAACAATCGGGGCAATCCAGCCGCAGCGTTCCCGGATGCCTTCGGCGATATCGTCAAAGCGCATCAGTCCGCCGGTCAGTACAATCGCGTCCACCTTGCCGCACAGCACCGTGCTCATCTCGCCGATGCTCTTGCTGATCTGGTAGATCAGCGTATTCCACACCAGTGTCGCCTTCTTGTCTCCCTGTTCCACCAGCGCATGGATCGTATCGGAATTGGATGTGCCGAAAAGGCTCACAAACCCGCCGGACCTGGAACACATCCGGCGCACTTCGTCAATGGAATGGGCTTCAATATAGTCCAGCAGCTCCAGCACCGGCACACTGCCGATTCTCGTGGGAGCAAACGGGCCTTCGCCGTCAGCGCCCATGCTGCCGTCTATCATGCGGCCGCCGCTGTGCGCGCCGGTGGTCACCCCGCCGTCGATGTGGGCTGTTACCAGGTTGCATTCTTTATAAGGCTTGCCCATCGCCTGCGCATGGGCTTCCGCCACTGCCTTGTGGTTCAGGAAATGGGAGTGGGAAACCCGGTACAGGCCGCGGATGCCCGTCAGCCGCGCAAGATCGCAGAACTCATCCACATTGGTGGGGTTCAGCGTGTAGGCAGGGCGGTGATAGTTCTGGGAAAACCGCCAGGCCAGCATAACCCCCAGTTTGGCCGCGTGCTCGCTGCCGCCCACTGCCGCTTCCGTGTCGTCGTAAAGCTTCTGGTCAATCTTCGTCACACCGCTCGGCTGCGTGCACGCGCTGCCGCCGCGGCCGACGAACACATCAATATCAGCAGGATCCGTTCCCTCCTCCTTCAGCATATCCAGGATCACCTGGTACCGGAAGGGCACCTGGTCATTCACATGGGGATACTGCAGCAGTACCGGCGCGTCATGGAACTGGCTCCTGCAGAAAACTTCCTTCTCATTCACAAAAAGGCTGATCTTGGTGGAGGTGGAACCGGGGTTGATTACCAGCAGTTTGTATTCCATAGCTTCTGATTTCCTCGTGCGCTTTCATTGATTCACTTCGCAAGACATTGTATGCTCCCGGAACTGGTTTATCAAGACACAATCCCCCTTCCCGGCCCGAAAAACAACAAAAAGCCCGGGAAGCTGAGCGTCACTCAGTTCCCCGGGCGGATCCGGGCTGTTCGGTTGATGCAGGCGCAGGGCGTCCCCGGTCCCTGTTCCTTTACCCGCCAGTACCCTTTTGTATTCCGGTCCAGCAGGCCCTCCCCGATCATGTCCCGGCGGATGGTACAGAAATCATCATGGAAATCCGCGATGATAATGTTCACTTCCCGCTCGGAATAAATCCGGTCATATTCAAACTGGTCCGCAATCACTTCCAGCACGATCCGTTCTTTCTTCCGCTGGGCAGGGATCGCCTTCAGCTTGCCGTACTCAAAGAAGGTGTCAATCACCTTCTGCCGGTATTCGGCATCCCGCTTTGCCTGGAGATCCGCTTCGTCGGACTTCTCCTGGATGATCTCCAGTATGCTGGTATGGAAGATGTCCTTGTTCAGCGAGTACATCATATAATACTGGCTTTTATAGGACGTCACCGCACCGGCATCCGCCAGCTTCTTCAGGTGGAAGGAAACTGTAGGCGCGGTCAGCCCCAGCCTCTCCGCCAGCCGTTCAACGTACATGTCTTCGATTGCCAGGGATTTCAGGATCTGCAGCCGGGACTTGTCAGACAGGCATTTGAAAAGCCGGATGGCTTCGGTTTCTGTCATTCTGCTCCCTCCCATACCTTTTCAAACTGTTCGCGGATTTCTTGCACCACGTCCAGTTTGACCTGCTCCGTCTGCATCCTGGCCAGGTCGTTGTGTTCCTTCGCCTTCTCATACGCTGCCTTCCAGCTGGCCGGAATCGTCTCCGTCCACCCGATAAAGAACTGCTTCACCGCGGCAGGATCTCCCCGGCCGATCCGCACGCCCGCGCCCAGCATGGTGCGGTAATTGTCATAGATATTGCTCTTCACCTTTTCAAAAACCGCTTCATCCTTCCGCTCATCCGCGGTCAGTTCCCGGTCGCGCTGTCCGCACGCCGCGATCTTTTCATCAAACCATTTGTTCATTTCAGATACTTTCTGTTCAATCATAATCAAATTCCCCTTTCCGGGTCCGGTGCCCAATATTGTTTATATCACAATATTATCATAATTGCAATAACTATTTAGATGTTTATAAAATTAATTTTGGAATATGAAAAAAGAGCACCTGTCTCAGGTGCCCTGTCTTGTCCTTCACCGCAAAGAACGGCAGCTTACTTTCTCAGCCATCCAAACCAGTTGCAGCTTGCCGGGAAAACCTTCGCGTGCTGGTCATCCGACATCATAAGCAGCCAGTCACAGGCATACTGATATGCTTCCTGGATCGTAATCACGCCGTTGTTGTTACTGTCTGCCGGAAGATAGGTTCCGATCCCGTAAGTAAAGTAATAGGTGAATTCCCCCATGGGTTTTCCGCCTATAGTGCTTTCCCAGCTTTCCTCATCTTCCGCGGACGCCGTAATAATATAGTAGGAACTGTAGGTCCCCGATCCGCGCTTCTTTACCGAGAAAGTGCTGATGAACGAGTCGACAAATTCCTTTGCGGAGCCGACTGTCGCCGTGTCTTCAGCCGACTTTGCCGAACGGCTCGCGTTTCTTTCTTTGGCATAAACCCCGCTGTAGCAGGAATCGATCACCAGGATCTTTCTCCCGGCAATCCGGTCCAGTGCCGATCGAAGCTGGGAAGCGGTCACACTGTAATTGTCGTATCCCAGCAAAGCCCCCTGGTACTCCGGATCGTCAGACCATACGCCGTGCCCGCTGTAATAGAACAGCGAAACGTCGTTCTCCCCGGACTGGCCGAATACGGACTGGATATTGGACAGGATTTCAGCTGCTTTCAGGTTCCGTTTTACGGTCACTTCAAAAGGCGTCCCGGGAAAGCACTCCAGGCTGTTTTGCATCGCGGTCACGTCGTTCGCGGGGCCGTGCAGTGTATTCTCTCCGCTGTAGGTCTGTCCGATCACCAGGGCCCTGTATTTTGTTCCCGCGTTAAAATCCCGGTTATTGTTCATTGCCCAGCCGGCAGCACTGCTCCCCGCTTCCGTGGAGATCAGCAGATCTGCCGGGCAGCCTTCAAAAACGTTCTCCCCGATGTTCTGCACGCTGCCGGGAATGGCAATCCGGCTCAGCCGTTCACAGTCCTTAAAGGCCGTTTTCCCGATGTCGGTGAGTCCTTCCGGAAGGGTCACGGTTTCAATCGTCGTGCACGCCTCAAATGCGGACTCTTCCACAGCGGTAACGCCCTGCGGGATGATGATGCTTTCAGGGTGCGCGATCCCCGGAACTACCAGCAGCACAGCCAGGAGGATACAGCACAGTTTACGGCACATCATTTCTCACCGCCTTTACTCTCATTACTCTTGCAGCAGCAACCGGCAGGCCCGTGGCTCACTTGATTGTCGCTGTCTTCGGCACGCCCTTGCCCGGCAGGAACTTTTTGTATTCCTTCAGCTGCTTCTTCGGGCACTTGACCGTTGCCTTCTCATGGATTCCCTTGAAGGCGCCGCTCTTCACGTTCTTCTTCGTCAGCAGCGTACTCTTGATCGTTATGGCCTTCAGCTTTGCGCAGCCGCTGAACGCGTTCTTTCCAATGGAACACACCGACTTGCCGATCGTTATCTTCGTCAGCGCCTTGCAGCCCTTGAAGGCATTTGCGCCGATCGCCTTCAGTTTCCCGAACGCCGGCAGCGCCGTCAGCTTCTCGCAGCCGCTGAACGCGCCGTCCCGGATCGTTTCAACAGTCTTTCCGCCCTTGACCGTCTTCAGCTTCGCGCAGCCATTGAAGGCATTCTTCCCGATCGTCTTCACGTTGTTTCCGATGGTAACGGTCGTCAGCTTGCTGTTCTTGCTGAATGCCTTGTCCGCAATCGCGGTCACCGGCACCTCAAGGCCGTTTACCGTGACTGTATCCGGAACCTTCACAGTTGCTTTGGCCTTGGCAGGCTTTTTGAAGGTCGCCGTACCGTCTTCCCTGATGTCGTATGTCCCGGTTGCTTTATCGGTATATGCGCCTGCAGGCGGCTTCGCCTGTTCCAGCTTCGGAATAATAACCTCGTTCGTCTGCGTGGCAAACGCTTCATTCGTAAACGTCGCGGTGTAAACCGTCTTCCCTGCTGCCTCTGTCGTGGCCGGTGTTGTCCGGGCAGTAATCTTTCCCTGCTCCGTTTCAGCATGCTCCGGGTTCCGTATGCAGGTCCGCTTCGCGGTGCAGGCGCTGCCGTCCTTTGACCATGTATATTCCGGCGCTTCCCATTCATGGCCCAGCGGATCGGTATCTGCCAGTGCCGCAATCGCTTCGGGTTCTTTGATCTCCGATTCATCTGACGCCTGCTCGTCCGCGAAGTATTTTTGGCATCTCGTGCAGTACCAGTATTCCGTGTCCCGCCCCGGCTCCGTGCAGGTTGCCTGCTTCACAGGCCGGTGTTCAAGCGCATGCTCGCCCACAGGATCAAGCCAGACCGGCTCCGTTATTTGATCCTTCCCTTCCGCGTCCGAGAACAGGAGATGGCATACCTCGCACATCCAGAAAGCTTCACGTCCGTTTGTAAAGCAGCCCGGTTCCGTTCTTTCGCTCACTTTTAGCTTGTGGGCAGGTGCCAGTTCGGTCCCTTCCGGAGCAATCTCATGCTCGCCGTTCTCATCCGAGAAGCATTTACTGCATACGGAGCACTCCCACCAGGCAATATTGCCCGCTTCCGTGCATGTCGGTTCCTTCGCGTCGTGCCCTGTCAGGCTGTGGTCTGCCAGCGGAAGCGCTGGATCCGTCTCCGTCTGTCCCTCTTCATCCGCAAAGTCTTTTTCGCACACGGAGCAATGCCAGTGTGCCGTGCATCCGGGTTTGGCGCATGTGGATTCTTCATCATCAACATAGCTGAGCGTATGCCCGCTGGCGGGAATAATTTCCGCGGCGGCAATCACCGCGCCGCAGACTCCGCAGTGGCTGCCTGCTGTTTTTCCGGGTTCCGTACAGGTAGGCGCTTCCCCTTCGTCAGTCACGGGCGTATGCCCCGGCGCCGGAACAGTCACCGTAATGGTCTGTTCCTTGAACGCGCTGTTTTTGAATCCGCCCGCGGTATATTTTTCCGATCCGTCCTGCAGGCAGGTCGTTTCCGTGATCACTTCCCGTCTGGAGTTCACGGTCTCCGTCTGGACAACCGATGCGTCAAGGTTGCTGACCCGCGTCGCGGTCAGTGTGCTGTAATCCCTGGCCCATTCATAGGAAGGAAGGCTCCAGCTCTGTGCCACGGTATCCGAGGCAGCCAGGGACGTGCAGCCAATAAAAGCCCCTTTTCCGATGGTCTTCAGCGTCCCCGGGAAAGCGATATGGGTAATTTTTGTGCAGTCAGCAAACGCGTAATTGCCGATCCGGGTAATGTTCCCGTAGAACAGCACTTCTGTAATCCTGCCCTTGTATTTGTTCCACGGTGCGTCACCCCGGCTGTAATCCGGGATTGCCCCGCTTCCGGTAATCGTGATCACGCCGCTGTCATCCAGCTGCCACATGACGGTATCGTTCACCATGCCGTCCTCGGACGCGAACGCGCCGGCCATCGCCGCCAGCATAAGCAGGATGAACAAAGCGATACCGGATATCCGTCTCCGTCGCCTCATTTTCTCCATCTCACCACGCGTCCTTTCATACCGTCTGTTGTCTTCCGTTTGTCCTGAAATTATATGTTCACTGATAATATACCATTTTCCTTTCCTTTTTAACAATGGAAAAAACGACCGTTTCAGTGCCGGTTTTCTGTACTGCCCCGTTTTTTTGTCCCCCGGCGAAGTTGTATGTGTCCGTTGACACGAATTGCTGTCTATATTATTATGTTAGGGCATGTGTTTGCACGCTTTGCTGATAACAGATTTAAGCCTGCCCGCTGCCCGGAAACATGGATCCGCTGGAATATTATCCGTCTGTCCTGTTTGATCGGAAGAATACTTTTGAGGTGATCAAGTTCGTGGGTGTCCTGAACATCGAAACAGGAGAGCAGGAATCGCAGGACCTGGAGTTCCTGCCGGTTACCTGGTCGGATTACGAACGGATATATCCCTATACCTCCGCTTACGGAGAAGGTTCCTGCCAGCACTCCCCGGTCAGCATGGCCTCCCTTGCGGAAAAGTACGGGGATGCCGTCTGTATGCGGGACGGGTTTATGTATACTTTGCGCAGTCATCTGTGTGACGATGAGTACCGCGTCTACCTGGCTCCGCTGGGCAGCGGGAATGTGGCGGAAGCCTTCCGCCGGATCTTTGCCGACGCGAAAAAGTTCGGAAAAAAGGTAAAGTTCGTCACCCTGACACAGAAATATGCCATCCGGCTGCAGGAGGCGTTCCCGGACCGCTTTGAAATCATCGAGGACCGCAACCTGGCTGAATATATGTACCGCTCGGAAAAAATGGGATTCTTCCCCGGCGGCATGCTGAAGAAAAGGCGGAATGAAGTCAACGCCTTCTGGGCCAGGTACGGGGAGCGCGCCGCCGTCACCCGGATTGTGCCGGAAGATTATGACGATATCCTGGCGTTTGAACACCGCTGGCTGTCCGACAACCTGGATTCCCATGACGGCAATGCGCTGGAGCGGGAGGAGCGGATGATCCGGTCCCAGCTGATGAACTTTGACCGGATGCACCTGTCCGGCATCGTCCTTCGGATTGACGGAGAAATCCACGGTTTCGGATACGGAACCAAGCTGAGCGATTCCTGTTATGACGCCATCGTGGAAAAGGGCGACCGGTCCATTCCGCACATCTACAAGGTGCTGCGCCAGGAAGCGGTCAGGCAGTGCGCGCTGGACTGTGACCTGGTCAACGCTGAAGAAGACCTCGGCATCGAGGGCCTTCGCCTGCTGAAGTATTCATACCAGCCGGAGTTCCTGCTCCGGAAATACATTGCGACTGAGAGGGGAAAAGCATGAAACTGCAAAAACAGGGCCTTGCCACACTGGGTCTGATCTGTATCACCTTCCTGGCAGCTCTCCAGTATGTGTTCCTGCGGAACGTTCCGAAGACAGTGCCCGATTTTGCGTTTGTCTGCATCACCAACGTAATCGGCCTGGCAATCCTGGGCATTACGCAGATCAAAAAGGTGCTCACGCTGAAGAAGAAAACCGTCCTGAAGGGCGTCCTCCTGGCGGTGGAGCTGATCGGTTTCAACTTCTTCCTGCTGATCGGCTCCCGTGACATGGACTCTGTGATCACCTCCAGCGTGGTCAGCTTGTACTTCGTCTTTGTCACCCCGATCCTGCTCCTGCTCCGCAAGCGGGTCAACTTCTTCTCCGGCATCGCTACGGTCATCGCCATTATCGCGCTGCTGCTGATGTTCGGCGCGGACACGGACGCCCTGTTCTCCTCCGTGAATGTGGTGTACCTGATCCTGGCCGATATCTTCTTTGCGTCCTACGTTATCACCGTATCAATCCTGGGCAAGGAAGAGGATTCCACCCAGCTGACCCTTTCACAGATGGTCTTCTCGGCGCTGTTCGCCTTCGCCGGCTGGATGATTGAAAACGCCGTCTACGGCCGCACCCTGGAGCTGCCCACGCAGACCAGCTTCTGGATCAGCGCCCTGTTCATCGGTGTGTTCATCCGGGCCATCTACGGTCTTGTACAGATTTCCTGCCAGAAGCACGTATCCGCCCTGAAAGCCTCCCTGATCTTTTCTACTGAGATCATTATCACCCTGCTGACCAATCCCTTCATGTGCAGATGGCTGAACATGGAATATACCCCCGCCACCTTCTTCCAGGTCGTCGGCGGAATCCTGCTGATCATCGCCACCCTCATGGTGGACGAAACCGTCATGTCCCGGCTGGGATATTCGGACATGCAGGAACAGACCTACGTCAATGAAGCCGGCGAAACTGTGCGGCGGTCCTCTGTTTCCCGCAAGATGATCATGTCAACGCTGACCTTTGCCCTGATCACCCTGGTCCTGTCCGCCATCACCTTCCTGTCCGCCATTCATTACATCCGCACCAACGCGGTGCAGAACAGCCAGACCCTGGGTAAAGACGCTTCCGATATCAGCTCCCAGGCCATGATGGATAAGCTGGAGGAAAGCCTCCAGAATATGGCCACGGACAAGGCGCTGCTGGCGGAACAGAAGCTGTCGGCCTATTCCGATTCCGTTCTGTATGCCGCTTCCTACGCCGATTCCCTGTATAAGACTGCGGATCAGTACCCCGCCAGGGAGGTGGACCGTCCGCTCTGGGCAAACAAAGGAATCTGGGCCATGCAGCGCACCCTGGCGGACGAAAGCATCTCCTATGACAATCTCCGCGCGGAGTGCAGCCTGCTTGGCAACATGGAGGATGTGTTCCGGCCCATCATCGCCAACAACGAAAACATTGCCACCATTTATATGGGCACAGAAAACGGCCTGCTGATCAGCTTTGACACCAATTCGGATTCCGGTAACGAAGTCGGTGAAAGCTACTATGAATACCGCTATTCCGGCTGGTACCAGAAGGCAAAGACCACGGAGGGTTACTTCTTCACAGAGCCTTACCAGGACGGCTACGGCCGTGGCCTGACCATCACCTGTGTCGCGCCGTTCCATGATGCGGACGGAAAGTATGCCGGCTGCGTCGCCATGGATATCTTAATGGCTGACCTGAACGCTTCCATGGTCAACGACGGCATTGAAGACCCCAGCGTGGCAACCCTGATCGACCATGACGGCAACTACATTGCCGGAAAAGATGTGGATCCCGTATCGGAAAACATGGGCAGCATCTTTGACCAGGGCAAGGATGAATCCCTGCGCAAGGTAGGCAAGGAAGTCCTGCGCCGGAAGGAAGGCTTCGTCATCGACGGCGAAGGCGAAAACGCAAAATATATCGCCTTCTCCACCATCGATTCCACTGACTGGACGCTGTGCGTCATGACGCCGGTTTCCTCCGTCATCGCGCCTGCCATCACGATCCGGGAAAGCATTGAACAGAACACCGTCGACGTGGTCAATACCGTTACCTCTGTTATCCTGAACGTGATCCAGACCTGCCTGCTGCTGAGCGCGCTGATCCTGCTGTTTGTCACCCTGTTCACCGGAAAGGTCTCCAAGAAGATCTCCGATCCGCTCAAACGGTTGGAGGCCGACGTTCACCAGATCAGTGAAGGCAACCTGGACAACCGCACCACCGTCAGCACGAATGATGAAATCGGCAGCCTTGCCAACTCCTTCAACCACATGACCGATTCCCTGCAGCAGTATATTGCTGACCTGAAGGATGTCACTGCCAAGGAGGAGCGCATCGTCGGTGAACTGTCCGCTGCCACGAACATCCAGAACAGCATGCTGCCCCGGAACTTTGATGAGTTCAATGAGCACAGGGGCTTTGACCTGTATGCCACCATGGACCCCGCCAAGGAAGTGGGCGGCGACTTCTACGACTTCTTCCTCGTGGACGATGACCATATCGCACTGGTCATGGCGGACGTTTCCGGCAAGGGCGTTCCCGCGGCCCTGTTCATGGCCATCTCCCGTACGCTGATCAAGAACCGCGCGCAGCTCGGTGAGAGCCCCGCGGAAATCCTGACCCACGTCAATGAGCAGCTGTGCGAAAACAACGAAGCCGAGCTGTTCGTCACCGTCTGGCTGGCGATCATTGAGCTTTCCACCGGCAAGGGCGTCGCCGCCAACGCCGGGCACGAGCATCCCGTCATTCGCCGCAAGGACGGTCAGTACGAGCTGGTGCAGTACCGCCACTCCCCCGCCGTGGCCGTCATGAATGAGACCCGCTTCAGGGAGCATGCCTTCGAAATCAACCCGGGTGATGACCTGTTCGTCTACACCGACGGTGTGCCGGAAGCCACCAACCTGGACAACGAGCTCTTCGGCACCGACAGGATGCTGGAAGCCCTCAACAGCGATCCCGATGCTTCTCCCCGTCAGCTGCTGCGCACGGTGAAGGAAGCCATCGATTCCTTCGTGGGTGAGGCTCCGCAGTTCGACGATATCACCATGCTGAGCTTCCGCTACGCCGGCCCGGAAGGAAAAGCCAACGCGTAACCGGAAGATATAAAGAAAACAGGACGTTCATATATTGAACGCCCTGTTTTCTTATGCCGCGAATCCTCAGGCTTTTACAAAACCTTTACAAAAAGGATCGCACCGATGTGCTATAATGGGCAGGAAAGATATTCTCTGCCCTGACAGGAGGTACTATGAAAAAGCTTTTATGTCTGGCCCTGGCCCTCGTCCTGCTTCTGTCTTCCGCCGCGCTCGCCAACCAGGACAACTGGGTGGAATCCTCTCCCGAGCTTTTTGTTGGCTCAATTGAGGATCTGCTCTTTAAAACACACAATGTCACCCTGACCGGTGAAGCACATTTCTCCCTGAACGGGGATTGGTTCAAAACCGCCAACGGCGTATACCGCCAGGACGGGGAAAACTCCTATTGGGATTACCGCCTGACATCGCCCGGCCCGGATGCCGGCATCCGGAAAAACGGCTATACGATTGTGGCCAACAGGGAATACTACTATATCATGGAATCCCATCCCCATCCCGGCACCTATAAAACCTGTGCTGATATGCCGGAGGATACCGTTCTCCGGAAAACAGTCCGTTCACAGACCATGATGACCGCCCTGCTGCGGCTGGCGAACAACGCGTACCAGCTGCTTGGCAGTGACGCCATTTCCGTCACCGCCGATGAGCAGAAGACGGAAACCATGCAGATCCGTGTCACAGACGGCGTACCGGATTCGGTCAATCTGGCCCTGACGCTTTTCTGGCAGTATGCGGCCCGGCGCTTCCTCGGCGTGGATACCGAAGAAGTCGAAGAAGAATACATGGGCAATGCCGGCGATTACACTTCCATAACCAAATGGCTGCTGGTCTCCACCCAGTACATTTCCCTGAAGAAAACCGATTTCACCGTCACCATGGACAGCCTCGGCCGGCTGGAGCAGATTGCCGGTTCCGCTTCCGTGATGCTGCACACCATGCAGACCGGCGATCAGCTGCTGGATATCACTTTTCGGCTGGATGTCTCTGACCGGGGCAGCACAAAAGTGGAAGAATTCAGGCCGGAAGATTACAATGTCGAACTCTATGTCCCGGAAAACGACATCCCGGAAGGGCCGGATGACGAGACTGCGGAAAAAGAAATGGACTGGAGCGATCACGCGTATTTTTCCTGGGGGCACGCCGGATACGAGCGTGAATTGGAACAATTTCCCACCGGCACCGGCCGGTGGATCGGTGACTGCTATTTCCTGCAAAGGGAAAACGATGAGCATACTGAATCCCTGCTCACAGTGCTTGACCAGGACGGAAACCTGATCGAAATGAGCCATGTTGATGGCTTTGATGCTGAACAGGTCTATACCCCCTATCCGGACGAGCAGCTCGTCACCAATGCGCTGAACGCAACCCGGATCTTCCTGCAGGACCGTTACCCGTTCGTCGCGGAACAGCTGGGCACCGTGAAGCTCGTCTGGTGGCGCGAAAAGGACGGCCGGGTGGATTTCTTCTTTGAGCAGGATCCTGCTCCGGACACCCACAGCATCACCATGATTATCCGGGCCCTGCCGGAATGGCACGTGGAACTGATCAACTGCGAAAGCAACGGATAATATAATGATTCCGGTATAAAACAGGAGCACCCTTCGCGGGTGCTCCTTTCGTTTGCCGGGCAGCGGTTACTGCCAGGCGCTCAGGTCCGGGGCTTTGGTCCGTCCGGGCTCGGTGCTTTCCGGGTCATACAGTCTGCCGGTCTGCGCGTTGATAATCAGCGGCCGGTAATAGTCGCTGTTCTGGAACATCAGCTCGCTGTCATTGATTCCGAAGGTCTTTTCCGATTCCGCACCGTTCTTGTGGTATTCACACCAGACCACCCAGCAGGGAACCAGCACAAACTCCCGGTCATTCTCCGTTTCAAAGTGCACATAGCCCAGGGTCACGCTGTTGATCCAGCGGACGTGGCCGCTCATGATCAGCGCCTCCACCTGGCTTTTCACATCGTCAAAGGGTACGATCGGCACATCCCTGCAGAGCTGCTCCGTTTCCTCATAGAGGCGCGCCACAAAAAGCCAGGAATCCTCGCTGAAGACTGAACCGTCCACAACGCCGTGGAGCATATTCCAGACCCGGTTCCAGTTTTCCTGTTTGTTCCAGTCCCACAGCTGGTCATTGGGATCTGTGTATGCTTTACAGATGCTGGCCATATACGGAATCCCGTGGAAGCATTGTGTCAGGAGCAGGTCATAATGGCCTTTGTTATACACCGTCTTCTTGTTCCTTCTCCAGAAGGTTTTCCCGTACAGGACAACTGTATCCAGCCTGACCTCCACATCCGGAATCACTTCCTTCAGGTGGGTGCGGATAATCTCCTCGGCTTCCCGCACAGTCGTCGGATTGTTCTCGGCATAGGCCTGGTCCGGATCATAGCTGATCAGGTCACGGCAGGTTGTTGTCACACTGTCCAGGTTGTCCTTTTTCTTGCTGGTCCCCCACAGAATGGGATACTTATGCTCAAGCCGCAGCGTTTCAAAATCGTCGGATTCAAAATCATAGTAATGCTTCTTATCCTTCTTTTCCGCTTTCCGGTACTCCTCCGCCAGTTCACTCCGCAGCGGGTCAGTCAGCGGTGATGCCCACCGGGTCTTGATGACCGGTGCAGTCTCAGCCTCCGGGATCGTGACCTCCACATCAACGTCAATCGTCCGGCCGTACGCCTCATAGCCCCGTTTCCACCGGGGTGAAGTCACGCCCGGCAGCTCTTTGATGGATACGGCCGCGGTTTCCGCCGCTGCGGCGGAAACACACAGCGCGCCGAGCACCAGTGCCAGCAGCAGACTGCATATTCGTTTCATTGCTTGTTCCTCCTGCATCATTCCCACACGCTCAGGTCCGGGCAGATAATCCGTCCCGGTTCTGTGCTTTGCGGGTCATACAGCTTGCCGGTCTGTGCGTTGATAATCAGCGGCCGGTAATAACCGCTGTTGCCGTCAAACATCAGCTCACTGTCGTTGACTCCGTATTCCTTTTCCGCCTGCGGACCGTCCGGGATATACTCGCACCAGACCACCCAGCTGGGGACCAGCACATAATCGTCTGTGTTCTCTGTCTTGAACTGTGCATAGCCCAGAGTCACACTGTTGATCCAGCGCACATACCCGCTGCTGATCAGGTCCTCCACCTGGCTTTTTACCGCGTCAAAGGGCACCAGCGGCAAATCCCGGCAGAGCTGTTCGGTCTCTTCATACAGATATGCCACAATATTCCAGGAGTCTTCACTGTACACCGAGCTGCGTACAAGGCCCTGGTCAACATCCCTCCGGACCAGGATATAAATGTGGCTTTCATTATCATCGCCAATACCCGCACTCCACAGTTGGTCAAAGGGATCATTGTACGCTGCAGATATACTGGCCATCAGCGGGATTCCGTGAAAGCACTGCCGCATGTTCAGGTGATAATATCCTTTTTCGTCGATAGTCCTTTTGTTCCGTTCCCAGCGGGTCCCTCCGCTCAGCCACACAGTATCCAGGCTGATCTCCACATCCTGAAATACTTCCTTCAGGTTGGTGCGAACCACCTCCGCGGCTTCCCGCACGGTCATGGGATTGTTTTCGGCATATGCCTGATCCGGATCAAACCGGGGCAGGTCACTGTAGTCACAGGAAACCTTATCCCAGTTTTCCTTGTTCTTTTTGGTTCCTCCCCGGAGGGGCCACTTGTGTTCAAGATAAAGTGTAAGGCTTTTTTTATTCCTGAAACTGTAGTAGTGCTTCTTGTCCTCCTTGTCCGCCTTCTCGTACTCCGCGGCCAGTTCGCTCCGCTGCGGATCTTTCAGCCCCGATGCCCACTGCACCTTGAGTGCCGGGGCAGTTTCAGCCTCCGGGATCGTGATGTCCACGTCAACGTCGATCGTCCGGCCATAGGCCTCATAGGTCTGTTTCCACCGGGGCGTTGTCACGCCCGGCAGCTCTTTGATGGATACGGCCGCGGTTTCCGCCGCAGCGGCGGAAACACACAGCGCGCCAAGCATCAAAGCAAGCAGTAAACTGCATATTCGTTTCATCCTGTTACCTCCGAAGCTTCCTGCTCATTTCGCGGTCCTGACCAGCACAGCCTCTGTCATATCCGCTGGCTGATCCTCTTCGTAAACCGGTGCCAGCCAGAGTTCATCGGGAAGATTCTCCTGGTAGGAGAACACAAACTTGCCCTCATCATCACCGGCTGATTCCAGTCCGGGTCCTTCCGTTTCGATCAGGTTACCTTCTCCGTCCACCAGCTGCAGGCTGCAAAGCCAGGAATAGAACATGGAAATGCCAAGCTCCTCATAATCACTGTCTTCCATGTATTTGGCCAGAGCATCCGGATCAGCCTTCGTTTCCACCGTGATATACGTCATCAGCGGTGTGAAGGCAGCCTCCGAAACCTTCACTGTTCCTTCCGGCAGCACCGTTTCCCGTTCCGGATGGTAAGTCTTTACGTAAGACTGGATATCCTGCACATCGTAGGTGAAGCTGAACGTTTCCCCGCCTATCGGAAAACTGATTTCCAGCGGGCTGTCAAAAACCACGCCGTTGTAGTTTACCCGCCAAACCAGTCCGCAGATCACCTCACCGGGATTCTTCGTACCCTGCATCCACTCTTCCGACAGTTCCGGTGCGTTTACTTCCTGTCCGTTAATCCAGATTGAATCACTGTTACGTCCGACATGATGCGCCGTTATCTCTTTGTATATTTCTTCCTCGCCCCAGCCGTACACGGGCTTGTCAGGGTCGCCGCCCTGCTCTTCCAGTTCTTCCGGCGGGATATTGTCGCCGTATTTGTCCCGGAGGGAGATTCCAAAGGGCTTGTCCACATCCAGAAAATGATAACTGTATTGCAGCAGCAGGATCCGTCCGTCATAGCCCACTTCGTCAACGCTGATTTCAGTATTGTTCCGGATTTCCTTATATACATCCCGCTGCATGAATTCATCTGCTTTCACCGGAGCATCGCCGGTCAGGTAACTGATCGTACCGAAAATGTTCCACTGGGTCGCGGCAAAAGCGGCTGCGGCAAGAATCAGGATCAGTGCCAGCGCAATCGCCAGTGTGCGGCGGCTGAATCGGCCGGCTGTCCTGATAGCCTGTTTCGTGCTTTCCTTCATTTGTGCCTCCTGCGTCACGATGTTCTCCAGCGTCATTTCCACGCGGCTGTGGAAATGTGCCGGGACTTCAGGGGTCACAGATGCCAGTTTATTCTGAAAATCTCTGCTGTTCATCTTCACGCCTCCTCCCATTCCACGAGGAGAGTCCTGCCAAGCTGTTTCCGTGCGCTCCTCATACGGGTTTTTACGGTACTGTCCGGAATTCCCAGCATATCCGCCATTTCCCGTACGGAATAGCCGTCCACATAGTAAAGCGTGACGAGCAGGCTGAGTTCCGGCTTCAGCTTCCTCATCGCCTCCAGCACCGGGGCATCCGGCTCCGGCGCGGCCGCTTCTTCCGCGGCGGCATCTTCCAGGGGTCGGAAGTTCCACTTTTTGCGTTTTCGCAGCAGATCCTTGCACTGGTTCGTCAGGATCCGCGACATCCAGGGTCTGAACTGCTTCAGGTCCCGCAGCGAATCCCGCCTTTCCCAGGCTTTGATCAATGCATCCTGTACCGCATCCTCCACGTCCGCATGGTTGCCCATGTAGGACCAGGCGATGCGGTATAACAACTTCTCGATCCGCCTGATTTCCGTTTGAAACATCACAGCATCCACGACATCGTTCCCCTTCTGCGGAAATCCCAGGGCAGGGCCCTGTTTTGTTCTTTCCGCACGTTTCTTTCGGTCTGCGCGTCCGCTTTCCAAAAGCGTCCTGTACAGCGCTGATCACAGGTTCCGTCTATAAGACGAACGGGAATGCAGATTGGTTTTACTTCATCATTATTTTTTTATTGTTTCCTTTCCGGTTTTCCCGCTGATTATACCAGAACGCGGAATACAAAAGAAGACAGCCCGCTTCTTCAGGCTGTCTTCCGTTCCCGGCACCGCCGGAACCCATTACCGGATCCTGATTTCATACAGGGCCGGTTCGTGCTCTTCCTCATCCCATCCCGGCAGGTCGTCATTTCCCCAGGCGGCTGACCAGTAGAACAGCAGGCTTTCCACCTGTTCCGGGTCAATCACCCGGTCCAGTGTCACCGTTTCCCCGTAGATATTGCTTTCCCTGTTTTCATATCCTTCGCTGCAGCCGTTGTTCAGCTCGGTCAGGACCGTTCCGTCAGCATACCTGACGCCCGAAAAATACGGTACTGCGTCCTCCATGACGCTGTTCGCGTTCAGTTCCCTCGGAACAATCATCCGCATATCGATGCTGAGCGGCGTCATGTGCGCCTCTGTCAGGATGCAGCCGTCTCCCCCGATCGGCGCGTTCAGGTCCGTCAGGTCCACCCGGCGGTCTGTTCCCTTCAGGGTCCATTCAAATTCCCAGGGGCCTTTCACGCCCGGTACAACATCATCCGCCTTACCGGAACTCACGCCAAGGTCATCCAGAACCACACGGAGATCCATGCCGGTCATGGAAGTATCACTGCCCGACGGCGAACCTATAAAGTAAATCAACAGATCGCCGTTCTCATCGGCATAGGAATACTTCCCGGATTCAGTCTCTTCACTGTGAAAACTTGCATTCCAGTTGATAAAAGTTTCTCCGTGCGCATCCCCGCATTCAATTGTTCCGAATCCGGGCTCCTGTCCCGGCTGCACCGGATACCCCTTCACCCGGAAGGCAATGTAGGCAGCCTGCGGAACCGCGACACACTGGTCAAGGACCACTGTCACATCATTTTTTGTCACACTCAGCTGCGGTTCATCCAGCAGCCCTGTTTCCTGATAATTCTCCTTTTGCCCTTCTGTCATCCCCAGCATGCTGTCAAGCCGCCAGCCGGCAAGCTTCGCCGCAATCGCCGTTGCCATGGTCAACACCAGTATAATCGCGATCACAATCGCAAAACTGGATACTTTCTTCTTCACTTTTGTTTCTCCCTTCCCGGAAGCGATGATGCGCTGCGCGAGCCAGGGGTCTGTCTGAAAACCGGAGAGCCGACGATCCAGGGACTCAGAGAAGGATTCCTGCGTATATTTCTTACTCATCGAACTCACTCCCTTCCATCATTGCTTTCAGCTTTTCCCGGCCTCTTTTCAGCCTTCCCGAAACGGAAGACTGCGATATTCCGAGCGCTTCGGCCACTTCGTTCACTTTCATTCTCTGGTAGTAATACAGGAGGATGACTTCCCGCAGCCGGATCGGAAGTTGTGTCACGGCGCTCATCAGTTCGTCGTCGCTTTCCTCAAAGGGACCTGCCGCTTCCGGAACCATGTCCGGCGTCACGTGCCGGTTAAACATGCGGAACCATCCGGAATGGTTCATGTCATAGCAGGTCCTGATGGCGATTTTCATGATCCATGTCTTTTCATTTGAATCACCGCGGAAGGAATCCAGCGCGCGGTATACTTTCAGGAATGTTTCCTGCATCGCGTCTTCCGCCAGTGTTTTATCGCACAGGTATAAAAAGCACATCCGAACGACTTGTGCCTGGTACTGCCCAACGATCCGTTCAAACCTCTGATCGCGGTCCGGAGCATTGTCAGGGCCCTTAACGTTGCTCACGTGTCGCTCACCTCCTACACCTGATTAGACAGGAGAACCAAACAATAATATCGGATTTCATAAAAGTTTTTTATAAAATATCCGGCTGTGCCGCAGCCGGATGAAATCTTCCGTTCTTCACCGAGATCATGCCATGCCCCGGGGGAGCGCCCCGTCGCACACAAACCGGATCAGTTTCCCGGCCTCATCCCGCCGGAAGGGATATACCCGCTCCACATAGGGATAATAGATCAGCATGGACCAGAACACCTCATAGCCGCCGGCGTCAAACTCGTCCACCGTCGGGAAATACAGCAGGCAGCCGTTGGTGTATCCGTTCATATAGAAGAATTCGTTTTTCAGAAGGCCCGAAGTTTCCAGCGCGAAACCGGCCATAAATTCATAGGGGCCTCCGCACATCTGCCAGCCGCCGATAGAAAAGTACTGCATCTCCACATCTTCCTTCTGGAAACGCACTCCCGCTTCGTTCAGCGCCTTCACCTTCGCCAGCCAGCCGGTATCCACAATCCCGCACTTTTCCCGTGCGTCCTTTGCAACCTGCTCTGCCTCTTCCACGGACGGAACGTCCGCTGTCAGTTCAATGTGCCGGGTATACATCCTCACCGGGCAGTCCCGGCGCTGCCTGATTCCGTCAAACTTTCCGCCGACGCTTTCCGTGATGAGGTCCGCCATATCCGCCAGCGCGGTATCGCTCCGGATGCACCGGGGCGACCGGGCGTCCACCGGGGTGTACGCAGAACAGAAATACCGGGGCGCCGTGCTTCCTGCCGCGCCCTGGATCACCATCACCGGACAGCCGAACCGTGCTCCCGCAGTCTTCCGGACATTCCCGAAATAGTCCGGCGAGATCCGGCAGTTATCCGCCTTCAGCACGTTTCCGTGGGCAGTGACCCGCAGGATCAGCAGTTTCGGATCGCCGGTCTTTTCGTCGCAGACCTTGAGGATCCCGATCCGGTCATCCGTCTCCTCTGAGATCCACCGGCGGTTGACCCCGATCTTCGCCTCCGCGTTGTCCCAGCCGGCGGTCACCGGCGTCAGGTCCTCCGCTGCCCGCAGGACGCAGGCTTCGATTCTGTCACTGGTTTCCCGGTAATACGCCTGCTCGGTATCCGCGTCCGGCGCGGCATGGGTATGGGAAAAGCAAAGCATCACCCTGTCCGCGGGAATCCCCAGCGCTTTGCCGATCCTTTCCCGCAGCCTGTCCGACAGTTCCCGCGTAAACCCGATGCTGTCAAGGGCGATCAGGCAGCACTTCTCCGTTCCCTCCCAGACCGCCGCCTGGGCCGTCAGGGGTTCCAGGACCCCTTTGGACAGGTTGTCCTCCCGGTAAAAGCCCACCAGGTTCACCGGCTTATCCGGCGTAATATCCGTCTGCGCGAATCCAAGCCGCAGCATTGTTTCTTCCTCCGTATCGTGTTCAGCGTCCCGCCATATGCCATACCCAGGCCGGATACTTTCATGCGTCGCTCCCTGGCAGGCTTTCCAGCAGATGCCTGATCAGGTCTTCCTGCTCGCGGATATACCGGATCCGGTTCACGGTGTTCCGCACCTCCGAGATGCCTGTTTCCTGTTCGCCGGCGTCCTGGCACTGCCCCAGAGCCCGGGTGATGTTGTACTCCAGCCATTCAATCCAGGTATAGGCCAGCCCGAACACGCTCCCGTAATCCCGGAACCCGTTGTCATATGCCTCCAGGTATCCTTCGAAGAATGCCGTGATCTTCCCGGGGTCCAGCGTGCACGTCGTGATCCCCGACCACTGCAGGGACAGCTGCAACGCGCCGGATACCGGATTGCCGTAATCCAGGCACTCCAGGTCAATGACCACCGGTTTCCCGCCGTCCCACATCACGTTCTTGGGATCCATGTCATCGTCGGTAATGCATTCAATATCCGGCAGCTTCTGCCGCGCGCTGTTCATCGCGTTTTCCGCGTACCGCAGCAGTTCCATATGTTCTTTCAGCAATGGGGCGATCACGCTTCCCTGCCGTTCCGCTTCCGCCAGGTATCCTGCCCAGTCCACGGCGCTCAGTTCCGGCTTACTGTGCGTTATTTCCCGGGGCTGCAGGGCATGAATCCGGCCCTGAATCGTTCCTGCCTGCCGGCACTGTTCCGGGGTAATGTTGTTCCAGTCTGTAATGCTGCCTTTCTGCCAGCGGAAAAGATAGAAATACTCACCGTCCGCTTCCTGCATCTTCCGCCCACCAATCGCCAGGGCAGGAACAATCGGAATACCTGCGTCCTCCAGCATCTGTTCCAGCTTTTCTGCCTTCCGGTAATTCTCCATCACACCCGGCCGTTTCATAAGTCCCGGATTCAGGTGCTTCACCGCAAAGGTCTGCCCGTCAGTATCCACCCGGTACATCCGGTGCAGGAATCCGCCCGACACCCGGGAAACCGGCGGGATCACCTTTCCCAGTCCCCTGGATTCAAAAAGCCTGATTATCGTTTCTTCATTCATGCTGTCCTTCTCCGTCCCTGATAACGTGCCAGATGACCGGATGCGCGAATCCGCAGGCAAGGTACAGGGCCATCGGATTCTCTTCATTGTTCACCCGGCCTGATACGGTCACAAAATCCGCCTTGTCCTTCAGGCAGCGCAGCAGTTCACATACAATATACCGTCCCAGGCCCTTGCGCCGGTACTCCGGTAAAACCTGTATCCATTCCAGGCTTCCCTCACCGATCCGGGTGTCCAGCTCCGCAATCCCGCTGGCGGCAATCCGGCCTTCCGCGTCGCCCACCGCGATCCACAGTTCCGGATCATAAACCGGCCGCTGCCGGTACTGCTCCAGCTCTTCCGCCGTAACCCCTTCTTCCGCGTAGCATTCACCGATGTGCCGCGCGAACTCTGCCGTGCTGCACGGAACAGGCCTGAACGCGGGCGGCAGCTCCGCCTGCCGGATCTCCTTCAGCGGATGAATCAGCTTGAAGTACGGTTCATCGGTGCCGGTGCACCGTGCCGCGTCAAACTGATCCTCCCGGACAACCGCCATCCCCGCCGGAATCCGGATCTCCTCTGTCTTCCGGAACGGCAGCGCGGATGCGCCGCAGGGATCGGCCAAATACGTTTCCTTGTTCATCTGTGCAGTTCCGTGCTTTCCTTTTCTCTGATCGGGCATTTTTCACCGTTCGCGGTCTATCATATCATGAATCCGGGCAATATAAAAGAAAGAGCTGCGCCTTTCCCGGCATCGTTCACAGGCTCGCATTCTCTCCTTGTTAATCTCTTTGTTAACCTTTTTGTAAACCATTTTCCCGGATTATCTTTTCACGCTCTATTCGTTATTATATATAACTTTTCATTGTTCTCAAATAATGGTTGACTCTTTCCGGCAGATCAGTATAATGGGTTTGTAAAATGATTTGTTAAGTTTACATGTTAACCATTTAGCCGGATACAGGCAGCCAATGAAAGGACGGGAAAAATGCCGGAAAAGAAGCCTTCCATGCGGGATATCGCCAAAGTGCTGGACACAAGCGCCGTCACCGTTTCAAAAGCCCTGGCCGGGAAGGCGGGCATGAGTGACGCGCTCCGGCAGAAAATCCTGGAAACCGCCGCACAAATGGGATATGAATACCCCCGCGGGCAGAACACCCTCCGGGAGCATCTGGAAATCGGCATCCTGATCCCGGACCGTTTTTTTGCGCCGGAATCCTATTATGCCGAAATTTATAAACAGCTTGTCCGTCGGCTGGCCGGCCTGGGCCACTTCGGCGTGCTTGAAATCCTGAACCCGAAGGATGAGAAAGCGCTCACCCTTCCCAGCCTGCTGACCGTCAAGCACGTTGCCGGCCTGATAATGCTGGGCGAGCCCTCCCGGCCCTATTACCGGATGCTTGCCCGCACAGGCACTCCCGTTATCTTCCTGGATTTCTATGACGAGCTGGCCGGCGCTGACGCCGTTACCGGAGATAACGGGTACGGCACGTTCCGGCTCACCAGCCACCTCATCCGCCTCGGCCACCGGGAGATCGGCTTCGTGGGGGATATCATGGCCACCACCAGCATCATGGACCGCTTCCTCGGTTTCAGCCGGGCCATGCTGATGAACGACCTGTCCATCTGGAAGGAGTGGATCCTGCCCGACCGCGACCGGACAGGAAACCTGGCTGCTCCCTCCCTGCCGGAAAAGCTGCCGACCGCTTTCGTCTGCAACTGTGATATGACCGCCCGGCTGATGATCAGCCTCCTGCGGGAAAAGGGGCTCCGGGTGCCGGAGGATATCTCCGTCACCGGTTTTGACGACTTTCCGCAAAGCATCGGCAGCGAAATTCCGCTGAGCACCTTCCGGAACGATACGGACGGGATGATAGAGCTGGCGGTCAGAACCCTGCTGGACCGCTGCGCCGGGGAAAAGAAGCCCTTCAGCCGGATGGTGGTCAGCGGCCAGCCTGTCTACCGCGACTCCGAAGGCCCTGTCAGCAAATAAACGGCAATCGTTCAGTAATTCAATTATGAATTATGAATTGTGAATTATGAATTCTATAATCAACTGTAAGGAGAGAAAAACCATGTCTGAAATCAAAATCCTGAATGCGGGTTCCCTGCCCAACATTCCCTGGGAAAACCGGCCCGCAGGCCTGCCCGCGGAAACACCCATCTGGCGCTTTTCCGGAAACCCGGTCCTGGGCCGCAATCCAACGCCGGAGATCGGCCGGATCTTCAACAGCGCTGTGGCGCCCTGGAAGGACGGTTATATCGCCGTGCTCCGCGGGGAACAGGTCAACGGCGTTCCCCACGTGTACCTGGGCCATTCCAAAGACGGAATCCGCTGGGAAGTGGAACGGGAAAAAGTTCCCTTCACCGATGAAGCCGGTAATCCGAAGCTGCCCCATTACGCCTATGATCCCCGCCTGGTCAAGGTGGAGGATACCTATTACATCATCTGGTGCGGGGATTTCTACGGTGCCTCCATCGGCATGGCAAAGACGAAGGACTTCAAAACCTTCACCCGGCTGGAAAACCCCTTCATTCCTTTCAACCGCAACGCGGTGCTCTTCCCCCGGAAGATCAACGGCACCTTCCGCCTTTTCTCCCGGCCCTCCGACAGCGGCCATACCCCCTTCGGCGATATCTTCCTCAGTGAAAGCCCCGATATGGTGTATTGGGGCAGGCACCGCCATGTCATGGGCAGCGGCGGGGAATGGTGGCAGGGCGTAAAGATCGGCGCGGGAGCCGCCCCCATCGAAACCACTGAAGGCTGGCTGCTGTTCTACCACGGTGTCACTTCCACCTGCAACGGCTTCGTCTATTCTATGGGCGGCGCCATCCTGGATATCAACGAGCCCAGCAAGGTCCTCTACCGCTGCGCCAACTACCTGCTGACGCCCGAAGCGCCTTATGAGGTTTCCGGCTTCGTGCCGAACGTGGTCTTCCCCTGCGCCACCCTGCAGGACGAGGACACCGGCCGGATCGCAATCTACTATGGCGCGGCGGACACCAACGTCGGCCTGGCCTTCACCACTGTGGACACGGTTGTGAACTATATCAAGGCGCACAGCCTGCTCCATCCGGGCGACGATGAAGCCGTACAGAATTACTGATCTTTCCTCTCGCTGACAAAAAGCTCAATCTTACTTTCCTGACAAATCACGGCCGGCTGCGCATAGGCAGCCGGCCGTTCTTTCAGTATTCCGTCTTTACCGTATCCAGGTGGTAAAGGGCTTTAAAATATGCTTCCTCCTGCGGGGAACGGATCACCATCACTTCGGTAAAATGGCCGTCCTCCTTGCTCCGGAACCCGGCCACCTTTTCTCCGGTGCAGATGGAGCTTCGGATCACAGCAACCTGTTTCTCCGGATCAAAGGGAATCTCCGCTTCCGGTTCCTTTCTGTGCAGCCTGAACATCTGGCGCCCTCCGTTCTGTCAGCCGGTCTGTTATTCCTTGTTTTCTCCTGCCGCTTTATTATATGCTATCTCCCACAGAAGTTCAATTCACCCTGCCACTGAAAAAGCCCCCCGGTTCCCTGCCGGGAGGCCGCCTGGTTCTGTATGCTTCCTGTTATCTCATGTAAAGCAACGATTCCGTTTTGCCCGCGTCAATCAGTGAACCGTCAATGGCATTGAATACCGCATAGCTTTCGGAATCTTCTTCCGCTCCGGTATACACGACTGTCCATGCCGGAACGAACACCATTCCCTCCGCCTTGTCTTCCGCGCGGACCGGCACATAGTTCAGTTCAACCTTTTTCACAGCCACGATTGCTGTGCTGGCGCCGTCCTGGAAATGCTTTATTTCCTGTACTGTCCGCCGGACCGCGTCATCCGCGGAAATCAGTTTTTCCGGGGTGCGGACCGTTTCTCCCAGGTCATATTCATTCCTGATCCGTGCATAGGCAATTCCCCTGCTGTTGACATAGAACACAGCGCCAAAGTTCTCCGTGCAGTTCTCTGTGTCAATTTCCTCCGGCCTGTATACCAGGTAATAGCCTTCCTCTGTTTCGGGAATCGCATCAAAGTCATATTCATCAAGTCCGGGTATAACCATTGTGGCACCGTTGTGCCTGTTTCTGTTTTTATACCTGGCTGCCAGCCGCCGGATTCTGTTCAGGCTCATATCCAGCCCATAAGTGCAGGTATACCGGTTGCAATCCAGTCCAAGGCGGGAAAGCAATGCCTCCGCCTGCTGCTGTGCTTCTTCCAGCGTAATACCGGACAATTCCTTCAGGTCCGGCACGAACTCCGTGTCATATTCATCACTGACAACCAGCCACATAAGATCTTCCGCAATGGCCTGTACGGGTGTCTTTTCTTCTTCGTCTTCCGGGTATTTGTCATACCAGACTGCATTCTTTTCAGCCCACAGGCTCCCGGTATCTTTAAGTGAAACCTCCTGATCACCTGCAGCGCTGAACCGTTCCGAATCCAGGCTTTCCCTAAGATTTGTCCTCACTGCCCGGCGCACCGGCAGGGTGCCCGTTTCCTGCCAGGCTGCCGGCGCAGTCACCGCATAACCCGCCAGTTCCTCCGTGGAAACTTCCTGTTCCGATTCAGCCGGCTTAACCGATTCCTGTGCCATCACCGGCACAAAGGAAAGCGTCTTCCATTCACTGCCTTCTTCCCGTTCATCCCCGGTATCGTCAACCGAAAATGCAGCATAATTCATGTTCAGCTGATAGCTCGTTCCTTCATTGACAGCAAATCCGTTTTTGATCATAAAGGAGAAGCTTACCGTGCCGTCCGCGTTCTCCTGCTCACGCGATGACCATCCCGACATCAGCATGGTTCCGTCATCAACGCCGATCTGATATGGATACACAAATCCTGCCAGCACCTTGCCGCCGGAGGCTTTTGCTTTTTCCTGTGCCTTTTCAAATCTCCGTTTCCGCGACAGGTTCTCCGGATTGTTTCTCACGGCATCTGCCGTGTCCCGCCCGATCAAAGCATCCTTTTCATCCGCCGTCCGGATGGTAACAAGGCCGTAAAAAGCCTGATCCTTGTAAGCAACCTCTTCCAGGGTAAATACCAGTCCTGATACCGTTACACTGTCTTCAACCTGCGCGATCTTTCCTTCCTTCAGCCGTTCTCCCTGGTCAGCACCCCAGAATCTGCCGAAATACTCGGCAATCTGGCTGGAAAACACAGCACATGCAGTTCCGGCCATAGCCAGAACCAGAATAACAACCAGCACCAGCGCGCCGATTCCTTTCTTCTTCACCGGTTCTTCTCCTTTCGTGTTTGCAAGAACCCGCTGTGCGAGCCATGGATCTTCCTGCAAACCCGAGAGCGCGGCGTCCATCGCCGTCTGAACCTTTTTCTGTTCACTCTTCAGGTTCATCTCCGTCACTCCCTTCCACAGCAAAGCGCAGTCTCTTTCTTGCGCGGTCCAGTCGGCTGCCGACAGCCTGGAGACTGATCCCCAGCACCTCAGCCGCCTCGCTATACGTCATTCCGTGATACCAGCAGAGCAGCGCAGCCTCCCGCAGCCGGACCGGCAGGTTCATGATCTCCGCCGTCAGGTTCAATGCCTCCGGTTCCGCGGGTGCCGCGGCGTCCGGAAGCATTTCAGGCGTAACGGACCGGTCCGTGTGCCTGAACCAGCCGGATCTGCGCAGATCCTTACAGGTATTGATCGCAATCCGGCTCAGCCACGTCTTTTCAGAAGCTGCTTCCCTGTATTTATCTAGGTTCCTGTATGCTTTGATAAAGGTCTCCTGCACCGCGTCCTTTGCCAGTTCCGTGTCATGTAGGTACGCGTAGCAGAGCCTCAGCAGAGGAAGCTGGTACCGTGCAACCATTTCCTCAATCCTTTGTTCCTGACTGTCAGGGCCCTTGACAGTTTCCACGGCTTCCTCACCTCCTCACCTAATAGACGAACCGTTCCAAACGGATTTCAATATCACCGGAAAGAATTTTTTGAAATAATGTATGGCCGGACAAAAAAGGCCGGCACACGGATTTCATTTGGCTGAAACCCTGCGCCGGCCTGCAGGCACTGGCTGAAAAAACGGTCCCCGTAACCGGGTATGGAATTCTTACAGTTCCGGGCCGTACCAGGCAAGATCCGTGCAGTCATCCAGCGGGAAGATCAGCAGCGGTTTTTCATCCTTCAGTTCATACCACCCGAAGTGCTTGCCCCAGGGCGTGTCCGTGCTGTGGGGTGCGTCCTTGTCCGTCTTCCGCACCACGGAAACGGTCACGCCGCCGTCCGGCGGCAGGGTATCCCGGAAACCCTTGTCCTTGATATACTGCTTGTACCGTTCATAATAGAAAGGATTGCCGCCGCAGTGGATCACCAGCGGCTCATCCAGCAGGTCCGCGGCCTCGCCGCAGTTCCACTCATTCCACCCGAACCGCCGCATTGTTCCCAGGTACATCAGGATATGATAGGTGCCGTGCTGCACGGCAATCAGGTCTCCCGGCTGCAGGAACATGGGCCATGCGGAAGGATCGTTGCCCGTCAGGATCTCGGTCCCGGCGCCGGCCGACAGCAGGTCGGAGATGGAAGGATGCCGTTCCAGGCCGCATTTCTCATAAACCAGGTGGGTCATGCCCACACAGTCCAGCCCGCACAGATACATATGCGTATCCTTGTAGTACCGGGTGGTTGTGGTGGGGTAGAACCGGCGCAGGAACTTTTCCTCGGTCCCGCCGGCATAGTAATACGGAACGCCCAGCGGCAGGGTGGAGCCCATCAGGCTGTCCGCCATATCGTCATACTTTTCAATGAAGGGGCTGTCCTCCTCCAGCAGGTACAGGCTGTTCTCATACAGTGCGCTGTACCGGACCCGGTCCATCGGGAAATCCGGCAGCTCTGCCGAGGTGGTAAAGGTCAGCTGCAGGGTGCAGGTATAATCATCCACCTTCATGCCCCAGGGATTCTTGTCAAACAGGGGAATCAGCTTCAGTTCTTCCTTCGGCTTTTCCATCCAGGCCGCGATCGGTTCGGTCACATCCCACAGGTTCTTTCCCGTCCGCACCGTCTGCGACGCCGACCGGATTGCACCGCAGGTCAGCGCGTAACGCAGCGCCAGTCCGTTCACAGAGATCACGTCAAAGCGCATCGCGGCACGCTCCAGCCGGAAATCCGGCAGCTTCACCAGCTCCGCAATCGTCCACCGGTCTCCGTTCTGCGCCTCGACCTCGGTTCCCGGCTTGACCGTAACCGTTCCCTTTTTGCCGGACTTCGCGTTGCCTACAAAGCCGCCGCCGTCACAGTGGATAACGGCGGTATGCCGTTCCTCCGCCGCAGCGGAACCCACAATCAACAGAAGCAGCATCGCGGCCAGGATAAAGATCACGCACCGGCACCGCCGTCCCATGTGAATTGTCCTGTCCATCGTACTGCCTCCTCTGTTTTCTTCGCTGTGCCGGCTTCCCCGGCGCGTTTCTCCTATCATATCATACCTTCCCCCGATCGCAAAGACAGATTCATGCAATCCGTCCTATTAATAGACGAATAAAAGTACCGGATTCGGGTCACTCTCCGGCGCCGCTTCGCAAAAAAACATTCAGCCGGGCCGGGAAAGCACCCGGACCGGTGGACGCGGAACCGCTCACGCGGTAAAATAAAGCTGCTCCGGCCAGCCGGAACAACGGCATTCATCCTCGCCGGCAAAGGCGAAAAATTTTTTTATTTTTTTCTGTAACGAAATCCGGCTTACTCCGTCTAACCCATGTACTGAGCCGGGAAAGGAGGTGATGATGTGTGAACAGCGAAACGTGCGAGCGGCTTTACAACACTTATTACATGCGGGTTTTCTCCTATGTCATGACGCTTTCCGGCGACCGGCACACTTCTGAGGAAATCACCCAGGAAGCCTTCTTCCGCGCCTTCTCCAAATCCGCCTCCTTCCGGAATGAATCGGACGAGATGACCTGGCTGTGCGCCATCGCGAAAAACTGCTTCGTGGATGAGACGCGGCGCAAGAGCAAGACCGCCCCGATCCCGGAAGAGCTTCCCGCCTCCGGCAAGAGCATCGAGCAGCAGATCACGGACAAGGATTCCTCCTTCCGCATCCACGCGGCGCTCCATACCATGGATGAACCCTACCGGGAAGTCTTCGAGCTACGGGTCTTCGGTGAACTGTCCTTCAGTCAGATCGGTACCATCTTCGGAAAGACAGAAAACTGGGCCCGGGTCACATATCATCGTGCCCGGTTGAAATTGCAGGAGAAGATGTCTGAATAAATATGGCTTGCTGTCATAGGAAAGGATGAATGATAATGGATAAACATTGCGAAGTAATCCGCGATCTGCTCCCGCTGTACGCAGACGACGTCTGCAGCGAGCGGAGCCGCGAAATCATTGAGGAGCATCTGCGGGAATGCCCGGAATGCTCCGCACTGCTGGAGCAGCTGAAGAAAAGCGAAATCGAGGATGACCTGCGGGAGGAAAAAGAGCAGGTAATCGAGCACCAGGCAAAGCAGTTCAGGCGCCGCAGTGCCACCGTCGGTTCCACGGTCTCCGGCCTGTTTATGATCCCGATCGTCATCTGCCTGATCGTCAACCTGACCACCGGCCATGCGCTGGACTGGTTCTATGTGGTGCTTGCCGGCCTTGCGGTATGCGCTTCCCTGGTCATCGTGCCGCTGAACGTAACGCGCGATAAGCTCTTCTGGACCTTCTGCGCCTTCACGGTCACCCTGCTGGTACTGCTGGCGGTCTGCAACTTCTACACCCACGGCAACTGGTTCTTCATGGTGGCTTCCGCCGTCCTGTTCGGGTTCTCGGTGGTGTTCCTGCCATTTGTGATCAACGCCCGGCCCATAAAGGAAATGCTCGGCAGCTTCAGCCGCCCGCTGGCTGTCCTGTCCGTGGACCTGATCCTGTTCGCCAATATGATGAACATGATCACCCTGCACTCCAAGAGTTTTGTTTCCTCTATCATTATGTTCGTGCTTTGCGGTGCTGGTGCCTGGCTGCTGGTTTCCGCCATCAGAGAGAAAAGAGGCGAATAATCCATGAATCGTTCCAAACTGCTGATCATTGTCCTGCTTGTCATCGTCATTGTGCTGGGCGGTTCCGGTTCCTGGCGGCTCTTCGGCCGCCTCACCGGTTTCTCCTATGCCAATGCGGATAAATACACCGCCGGAAACGCGGAGATTTCCGATCCCGTGGAAAACCTGGATATCGACTGGACCTCCGGCCAAATCAATATTGAATATCATACCGGTTCCGGCGTCACAGTGTCTGAGACCTCCCCCAAGCCGCTGGCCGAAGAGCATAAGCTCCGCTGGTGGCTGGACGGCAAAACCCTCCGGATCCGCTACATCAAGGACGGCATCACCCTCACCTTCGGCCTGGACAAGACGCTGACCGTCTCCCTGCCCAGGGGAACCACCCTCAAAAAAGCCGAAATCTCCGCCACCTCCGCCGATATCAGCACCGACAACCTTCTGGCGGACGAAATCGTGTTTGATACCACCTCCGGCGATCTGAATGTGTATACCTCCGCGAAGAAGCTGACCGCAGGCTCCACCTCCGGCGACATAACCATTCAGCAGCGCCTCGACCTGGATTCCGTCAATGTCTCTTCCACCTCCGGCTTCATCGGCCTCACCCTGGGCAACGCAAAAAATGTTGATGTGGGATCCACTTCCGGCGCTATCCGCGTGACTGCCTCCGGCAGTATCGGAAACATCCGCCTCGATTCCACCTCCGGCAGTATCACTCCGGATCTCCAGGATGTCGAAAAGGCTGATTTCTCCTCCACCAGCGGTGACATTACCGCCACACTGGCTTCCTTTACGGATCTGAACGTTGATGCCACCTCCGGCGACGTGAGCCTGAAACTGACCGAAACCACCGGCTTCACCCTTGATCTCGATGCGCGTCCCAAAAAGCTCCGCACCACCCTGCCCATGGCGGTAAAAGATGAGGGCAAGTACGTCTTCGGTGACGGCAGTGCCCGCCTGCGTGTCAGCACCACCTCCGGCGGCATCCGCATCGAAAAATACTGACCTCTCCTGTCCAGGCTCCGGGATCTTCCCGGAGCTTTTTTCTCTGCCCGCTGCGTTCCCCTTGTTCCGTCCGGCGTCTCCGGATATAATAGGAATATCAAAATGATCTTTACAGGAGGCATCATCATGAACGAAGTCTATGAATTCCTGAAAAAGTGCGGAACATATTACCTGGCTACCGTGGAAGGCGTACAGCCCCGGGTCCGTCCCTTCGGCACCGTCGCCCTCTTCGAAGGCAGGCTGTACATTCAGACCGGCAAGATCAAGGCCGTATCGAAGCAGCTCCAGGCAAACCCCAAGGCGGAAATCTGCGCCTTCGCGGACGGCACCTGGCTGCGCGTCGCCGGCACCCTGGTCCGGGATGACCGGATCGAGGCAAAGAAGTACATGCTGGAGCAGTATCCTGCCCTGCAGGCCATGTATTCCGCCGAGGATGAAAACACGGAAGTGCTGTATTTCAAGGACGCCACCGCTACCTTCTCCTCCTTCGGCGGTGCTCCCCGGACTGTCACCTTCTGAGCACCTTCAGCGCCTGTCCGCCTGATATATGTGCCCGCAAACCCTTATGCCACCATATGTGGCGGTTGACAGTGGCTTTGCCGGGACATACAATATAGGGTGAGTCTTGTATATTGTACATAATCCGGATAGGAGACGGTGAATATGAGATCTGTTCTTTCACGGCTGTTCCTGATCCTCCTTGCGCTGGTCATTGCCGCGGCTGTCCTGCCTGTCTTTGCTGAGTCAGGCGGAGAGTCCTCTGAAGAAGGCAGCACCGTGCCGGAGGTCATTTCCGCTCCCGAAGAGAAGACCGACAAGGTCCCCTCGCCCTTTGACCTGCCGTGGTGGGAAGTCAACCCGCCGCACAGGCGGACCAGGACGCGCGTTGTGGTCCGGCAGGCGGAAACCCTGATCGAGTCCATGCCCGCCGAAGGCTGGTGCTACACCGCCATCAAACGGGTCAACGTCCGCTCCCAGCCCAGCACCCAGGCCACCCGGGTCATGACCATCAAATCCGCGGGAACGGAATTCAGCGTTTCCGCCCGGGTCAAGAACAGCTCCGGTGAAATCTGGTACGCTGTCAAGCTGGCCAACGGCACCCTGGGTTACATCCGTTCCGATCTGCTCAACACGGACCATGTAATCCTGCTGGAAGATCCTTATTCCTACGAGTCGGAGATTGATACCCATCCCGCCGCGGCCTCTGAATCCGGCTCCGATGTGATCAACATCATCTCCACGCCGGAACCCACGCCGGAGATCGTCTACGTCACCGTGGATCCGTCGCTTCAGCCGACACCTACCCCGATCCTGGTCTATGTGACGCCCGATCCCGCCGCGCTTCCCACGCCCCAGGTCATCTACATCACCACGGACAAGCCCGACAACAACGGTTAACCTGAACAGCACAAAGCCCGGAGCCACTCGGCTCCGGGCTTTTTCTGCGCCTGTGCTTATCTGAAGATCCTGGGCAGGAAGGAGCGAATGCAGCGCCGCCACACCGTCCAGTCATGTCCGCCGGGGAAGGTTTCCCGGGTGATGTTCAGGTTCTTGTCCGCCAGGTACTTGTCATCCTTGTCAAAAGCTTCCCAGTAGGTATCTTCCGTGCCCATGGCCCGGTAGAACACCTTGAAGCTCTCGTTGAACTTCTCCGGCTCATGCAGCAGCTTCATATGCGGCATTTCCTCATCCGGATTCCACGGTGCCCGCAGGAAGCCGCTGAACAGTCCGGCATAGCCGAACAGGTCCGGGTTCGTCAGTGTGGTCACGCTGGTATGGAAGCTGCCCATGCTCAGGCCGGCCATCGCCCGGTGCCACTTGTCCGTCAGGACTTTGTAGTTCTTTTCAATATACGGAATCAGGTCCTTCACCACGATATTCGGGAACAGGGCAAAATCCCGCGGCTGTCCCTCGTCCTTCGGCTTCGCCATGCCGTTGCCCATGACGATGATCATCTCTTCCATCTGTCCGGCCGCCAGCAGCCTGTCGGCGATCCGGCCCGCGTGGCCCTGGTAGATCCAGCCCGTCTCGTTCTCCCCGTAGCCGTGCTGCAGGTACAGCACCGGATAAGCCTTCGCGGGGTCATAGGCCGGCGGCGTCCACACCAGGCAGATCTCCTGTTTGCCGGTCACTGTGGACCAGAAGTACCGGCGGGTCACCGCGCCGTGTTCCACGCCCTCCAGGTCGTCCCAGCCGGCCATGTCGGCCACGGGCACGTCCACAAAGTTCATCGGCCGGCAGCAGCCGTATCCGATCGGCAGATAGGGGCACAGCACGTCCGCGCCGTCTACCTTCAGGAAGAAATACAGGAAACCGGTTCCCATGTCAAAGGTGCCTTCCCAGGCGCCGTCCTCCACGGGAGCAAGCGGGAAAACTGTCCCGAACCGGTCAATCACAACCTCTTTCGCGTCCTTCGCGATAATCCGGAAATGTACTTTCCCGTCCGGCAGGACCTCCGCGCCCTGGATGCCGTCCCGGGAAGGTTCCCCGAAATACGGATCAAATGAAACAGTTACGTCCAGCGGCCATTTCTGCTGCATGAATACCCCTCCTGACTCTGTATATCATTACTCTTTTGTTGCTCAAATATGTACGAACAACTTCTTTCCTCTACTGTACCTTAACTCTCCGCTTTTGTCAATGATATACAAATCCCGGACCCTTTCGGATCCGGGCAAATCATAACTACATATAATTATGAATTATGAATTGTGAATTATGAATTAATTCTTCATTCTCTTCCACTCTCCCGGTGACATCCCGGTCACCCGGCGGAAGCAGGCCGCAAACTTGCTCGCGTTGCTGTAACCGCACAGGCCTGCAATCTCCGTCACACTCAGCCTGTCCTGCAGCAGCAGGTTCTTTGCTTCCTGCATGCGGATCTGGGTGCGGTATTCATGAATGCTCATTCCGTACATCTGCCGGAAAACCTGCTGAAGGGTGGTGCGGTTCAGTTTAATCTTTTCCGCCAGCAGTTCCACGGACAGTTCAGCGCTCAGGTCCTCCCCCAGCAGCTTGCGGGCTTCATGCACCTTATGCGCTGTATTTCCGCTGAAGTACCGGTGGCCGGTCTTCCGGCCGTCCCGTACATCCATCAGAGCCAGCACTGCCTGCAGGGTCAGCAGCTTCCGGTGGTATTCCGCATATTCCTCCGGGATCTGCTGGAGACCTGTAAAGATGTTCTCCAGCATCTCGTTGGCCGGAAAACAAATACAGGATTCCGCATCCAGCACATCCGCGAACATCTGCTTCCGGTCAAACTCCCGGGTACCGAAGAAGCGGTTCAGTGTCCCTTCCAGGTCGTCCAGGAATACCACAATGCTGATGCATCTCATCCCGCCGCGTCCCACACGGCATTCCCGCGTGCCCACCCGGTTGTTGAAAAGCAGCACGTCTCCCTTGTCCGCACTGGCACAATGCCTGTTTTCCATTTCAAAATCGGCGTGGCCTTCCACCATATACATCAGTTCCAGGTACCGTACAAACTGCTTCTGCTCCTGGTACATCGGCGTATAGGATTCAATTTCCGAATAGATCAGCTGCACGCCCTTCGCCACATTATGGCGGCGCATAATGCCCTCCCCCGTATCGCTTTTCAAACGATAGGTGATCTCGGAATCCTTCCGGCCGATCATGGACATGTACCGGTCAAACAGTTTGTCAGCGTCCGGCGGGGTCTCCGCCCATTTTTCCTTTTCCATCAGGCTAATATTCTTTCTTCCTTCCGGATTGTTCTGAAGGCCTTGATCAGCAGGATAATACCGATCAGCAGCACAACAAGGTCAGTAAACATCTGCGCGTAGAATACGCCCTGTACGGGAACCGCGAATACGGTAGGCAGCAGCACCACCAGGGGCAGGAACAGCAGCACCTGCCGCAGCAGCGCCATTGCGGAAGCCGCGGACGCTTTGCCGATAGCCTGGAAGAAGGTAATTGCCAGGATCAGCACACCGTAGCAGATATAGGTGGAGAACAGCACCCGCAGCATCGGAGCGCCCTGGATACAGATTTCCGCATCCGTAATGAACATGCCCAGCATGTCCTTCGGCGCCAGCATAATCGGGAGATAGAACACCAGGGCCAGCACCGTGGCGGCAATCATAAAGACCTTTGTGAAGGCCCGCACCCGGTCATACTGCTTCGCGCCGTAGTTGGTGCCGATGGCCGGCTGGAAACCCTGGCTGATGCCCCACAGCGGGATAAATGCGAAGGACTGCAGGCTCAGGCACGCGCCCAGGATGGTCTGCCAGCTGCCGCCGCCCCATCTTTCCACGGTATTGTACATAATGGTCTGCTGGACCATGGTCATCACCTGCATCAGCATGGCGGAAACGCCCACGCCCAGCACCGGGCCCACCAGGTTTCCATGGATCCTGATCTTGTGGATTCGTACGTTGTCGCTCTTTTTCCGGAAGTACCAGAGGGTGAATACCGCCTGCAGCACCTGCGAGATAACCGTGGCCCACGCCGCGCCCAGGACGCCGTTTTCCCTGCCCATCAGGGAAATGAGCAGCGGGTCCAGCGCGATGTTCAGCAGGGCGCCCGCAGCCATAATGCCCATGGCGATTTTCAGCTTGCCTTCGCCGCGCATCACCATGTTGGCGGACTGGGCAAAGTTCACAAACAGGGAACCGATATAGACCACTTTCAGATATCTTTCCGCCTCCACGAGGATCTCGCCCTTCGCGCCGGAGAGCGAAAGCAATCCGGTCGTGAAGATTTCACCCACCGCGGTGATGATCACGGACAGCAGTACGATCAGCGCGATCAGGTTGCCCATGATCTGGTTCACCGTTCCCTGGTCTTTCCGGCCTACAGCCCGGGACAGGACCGAAGCCGATCCGGTACCGATCAGTGTGGCAACACCGCTGTTCAGCAAGGTAAAGGGATACGAAACCTTGACGGCCGTCATGGCCTCTGGGCCTACCATCCGGCCCACAAAAACCGCATCCATGAAGTTGTACAGGCCGATGACCACCATGCCCAGGATTGCCGGGACGCTCAGCGACAGCATGGTCCTGAAGACGTTCCCGTTCAGCAGGTTCGACCTTGTGTCCTGTTTACCGTTCATACTCTGATACTTCCTTTCGTTCTCTGTTAGCTTTTGCTAACTGACGGAAGTATAAAAAAGGAGCAGCAAACCGTCCACTCCATTATGCAACGGATGCTCCGTTCTGCAATCCGAAAATGGCTGCCCAGCCCTGCGGACACTTGTCAGAGCCTTTCCGGAGCATAAATGATTATATACCATGTGCTGCTCCGTTACAAGCGGCCGGTATGACGGTGCTATTGATCAATAGCAGGAATTGACACCCCGATTCACAGACGATATCATTTTGTTGTTAGTTTATACTAACCTTATTATATATAAGGAGGACCCTTTTGATGAAAACACTCCGTTCCCTTCTTGCCCTGGCACTGGTACTGTGTCTGACTGCCTGCGCCGGCTGTGCCCTGGCCGGCAAAACACTCGAGGGCGACGCCAACGTGGATCAGCGTAATTATCCTTCCACCACACCCTTTATTCATCCGCCCTTCTACAACGTGAAGCTTTCCGTGGAAGTCGATGACAGCGGCGTCATCACCTCCGTGAAAGACAACGGCACCGGCGCCGCCGGCTCCGTGCAGGAAGGCAATGAGGAATTCTGGGAAAAGAAAAACAAGCCTTACTTCGATGCCGCCGTCAGCGGCGGCCTGCTGGACAAGTTTGTCGGCAAAACCGTGGATGAAGTGAAGGCTATGGATATGGCCGCGGGCATGGATGCCATTTCCGGCGCCACCATGGTCAGTGCCGCCGCCCGGGAAGCCGTGATCAACGCCTTTGAAGGCAAAGCCGGCAAAACCTTCCTGCCTGTGGAAGGTTCCGCCCTCCCCGTGGAAAAGATCGAAGGCAATACCGTGACCCTATCCAATGCCCTGCCGGAGGATTTTGACCTGCAGGTGCTTGATATCCGCTGGGGCGTCCGCAATGAGGAAATCATTCCCGCGGACAGCTACAAAACGGAGATCGCCGACGGCAAGGTCAATATCACCTTCAATGACATCACCGCCCTGAAGGCCGGCTACTACTATGTGAACGTGGTGGACGCCGGTGCGAAATACCGTTCTCCCTCCTTTGAAGGCGGTCCCGCCGCTGCCCAGGCGCCTTACTTCATCATCGACAGCGGCCTTTCCGCCGGGGATATCTCCTTTGACGGCAAAGCTGTCATTCTTGCTTCCGGTTCAATGGCTGATTTCCTGCAGAACATCCGGCATGTACAGATCCTGGCCGAAGGCGCCGAAAAGGCCGCCGAGCAGGAAATCGTAGGACACCACGGCACCGTCGGTAATTTCATCGCCCTGGATGAAAACGGCGTCCTGAACGCGGATGGTGTCGTCAAGGCCCGCAACGGGGATGAAAGCCCCCTCTTCGAAGCCGGCACGCAGTACACCGTGACCGTTGCCGCCTTCGGCTATCCGGAGCTGGTTTTCCCCTTCACCAAACCCTGAACTCCTGCAAACAGACAGCGAAGCCGCCGGTCTCCCGGCGGCTTCCTTTCTTTTGGTTTTTATCATTAACGCCTTTCTTCCGCAGGTCATGACGCCTGCAGCGTCACCATATGGGCATAGGCTCCCTGCCGGTCCATCAGGGCCGCATGGTTCCCCTGCTCGACAATCTGTCCGTCAGAGATCACCAGGATCTGGTCCGCGTCCCGGATCGTCTTTAGCCTGTGCGCAATCACCAGCAGGGTTTTGTTCCGGCACAGCTCGGAGATGGCTTCCTGGATCGCCCGTTCGTTATCCGCGTCCACGCTGGCCGTCGCCTCGTCCAGGATCACAATCGGAGCATCCTTCAGGATGCACCGGGCGATGGAAATCCGCTGTTTTTCACCGCCGGAAAGGGAGGCTCCGCCTTCACCGATCACGGTATCAAATCCGTCGGGGAGCTGCATGATGAAATCATAGCACCTTGCTTTTTTTGCCGCTTCCTCCACCTCTTCCCGGGTCGCGTCCGGACGGGCAATGGCAATGTTGTTGTAAACCGTATCCTGGAACAGGTATACCCGCTGGAACACCATGCTGATCTGGTCCATCAGCCTGCTGAGGGATACTTCCCGGATATCCTTTCCTTTTACCAGGATCCTTCCGTTTCCAACGTCCCAGAAGCGCGCAAGCAGTGAAGCAATCGTGGATTTTCCGCCGCCGGACGGGCCGACCAGCGCTGTCATTTCTCCCGGTTTCACCTTAAAGGATATGTCTTTCAGCACGTCCTTGCCGGTGTATCCGAAACTGACGTGGTCATATTCGATAGCAGCCGCATCACCGTCCGCCTGCGTAAACGTCTTCCAGCCTTCATCCTTCATTTCTTCAGCGTCAAATACTTCTTCAATCCGGTCCAGGCTTGCGGATGTCACGGTCAGCCTGGCCATCTGGCTGTAATACCCCTTCACGGAGCCAAACAGGTCATACAGGAACAGCGCCATACCCACCATATAGGTATCCGGAATCACGCCCTGGCTGAAAAGGAACCCTGACAGGGCCAGCATCAGGGCCGTTCCGATGCCGAAGGTCAGGTGCAGTGCCCTGGCCCACGGGCCGTACGCGATTTCAAACGCGATACTTTCCCGGCAGCTTTTTGCGAATTCATCTGTCAGCTTTTTCGATTTTTCCCCCAGCAGGTTGTAGGACTTGATCACGCCGATTCCTTCCGCAAAGTCAAGCACTTCCTCAGTCAGGGATTCGCTCCCCTCCTGCTTGATCACGGAATGCTTCAGCGAAACCTTCAGCATCAGGTTGCCCACAATCATGAATGCGGCCACAACCGCCAGTGACAGAAGGCCGAGCCTGAAATCCATCGCGAACATGGAAACTGTCATCAGTCCCTGGGCAATGATGAAGGATACCAGCTCCGACAGCACCCCCATACAGTTCTCCTCAATGAAAACCATATCCGTCCCCAGCACCGAGCTGATCTTGCCGATATTGCCTTCCGTGAAATAGCCCATGGGCAGCTTCCGCAGGTGATCGCCCAGCTTCATCCGCAGGTCGGCGAATACCATATAACCCGTTGCGGACTGCAGCACGTTGCTGACGTGTTCAAAAACCGCTGCCAGGATTACGCTGGCCACGATTGCGATGCCGAAGTACAGGCACTTCTGCGTGTCCATCTGTCCCTGCATGAACAGGCTGATCACGAAGAAGCTCAGGAACAGCGGAGCCTTCAGCATAACGCCCTTCAGGAAGGCCGGTATATAGGACAGCCTGATCCGCGTTTTGTATTTCCCGGTCATCCTGATAATTCTGCGCAGTATTTTCAGCATCGTCTTACGCCTCCTTGATCTTCCAGGCGCTCGCGCTGACGGAGGCGTCCCAGAACTTTTTATATTCGGCACAGCCGGACAGGAGCTTTTCATGCGTGTCCGCCGCTATGCAGGCTCCGTCCTTCATCACGCAGATCCGGTCCGCGTTCCGGACTGTTGACAGCCTGTGCGCAATCACAAACACCGTCTTGTTCCGGATAATTTCATCAATCGCCTTATTCAGCTTCTCTTCATTTTCCGGATCCATAAAGGCCGTAGCCTCATCCAGCACAATGATCGGCGCGTCCTTCAGGATGGCGCGGGCCAGGGAGATCCGCTGCCGTTCGCCGCCGGAAAGCTGTTTGCCGCCGTCACCCGCCTGGGTTTCAA
>JAEEGL011084463.1_pt1 | contig 44063 bp, 32 predicted proteins | sample 9134231 | NCBI WGS metagenome assembly JAEEGL01 (sample SAMN16246548, study PRJNA631951) | gut metagenome | biome: gut microbiome; feature: rumen; material: fiber-attached | host: Bos | place: Iran: Karaj | collected 2018-10
GAACTTCCCGACTAAGGAAAAGGAGTATGAGTCTGAAGAGTTATGGCCGTTCTTTGCTTCCCGCATCCCCAGTGATGCTCAGCTTCAAACGACGAACACTCGTGACATCGTTTCTTCTCTCAAGCGTTATGGCCGCAGCACGATTGCAAACGCCTTTGTTTTGCTGCCTGCGTAACCTTTTTTGATAGCGTTTTATCTATCGCCACTTTGTTTTCGCAGAGTGGCTATTTTGTTTACGGTTATGATAAGAGTATGCCGATAACTTCTGATGCATAGTGCTCGTCAGTATAGTGATTGATCAGGAAGTTATAGAATGCTTCCTGGTCTTTTTCGAGTTCTCCTGTCCGGATGATGGCTGGTTGGTTGATACTCATAAGCACGGAAAGACGGTCTCCGGTTAAGCTCTTAAGGGCACGTTTGATTTCAACCTTAGAGGCAGCGTCTCTTGTGAAGATGAAAATCTCCTTCTTGGTAAGGTTGTTAATGCTTGCCTGCTGAGAGAAAAATTGCTCGAAGTATTGTCTGTCGTTCTCCCCAAGGGAGTGCCCAAAGATGATAACCTCATCCGCTTTGCTTAAGGCCGAAACGATGTCCGGAGGGTTGAAAGAGTCATCCATTACCTTCTGCAGGAAATCATATTCCGGCTCTATTGGAGTTCCGTCACGTGTGCCGACGATTATCTTCCCATCTTCGCAGCTGCCGTGCATATAATAAACCGGGACGTCTTTAAGGCTGTATCCACGCATCTGAACTCGGGTGTAATTGAAAGTGTATATGCTGACCGTATCACCGGCATCAATACATTTGCTGATTGAGAGAAGCAGATGGAAGGAAACGGACAGACTTTCCGGAATCGGTTTCTCGATGGATTTCAGATACTTGTATAGACCCTCTTTAATAAGTTCAAGCGCTTTACGGTCCCGCCAAATAGGTGATTTCAGGGCGTCTTCTTTGAGATGCTCACCAATCGCTGGAATTGGACGATCTCTGTAAAGGAGTACACCTTTGTCAACCAACGATTGCAGTAGGTCAATCTTGTCATCATACCAATGACAAGCGAATCCATATGACGAAAAGTCTTTTAGGAAATCCTTTTCGTCTTCTGTGAGAATGTCTTCACCATCCTTGAGGTTTTGGAGCCCCTTGTAGTAGTTAAGAAGCTCGTTTTCGAGGTCGTACCATTTGACGGCATCCAGGTTATCTGGCCAGCGCTGGTTCAGATGGTGGATGAGCGGGGCAGGATAGTCCTTGGGGCAAAATTCGGATTCCCAAAAGTCTTTGTAGGACGTTTTGAGGCCGAGGTCAAGGTCGAAGCCGTTGCCGAGGATGAGGACTATTTTGCGGGGCTCTGCCATAATGAAAATCTGCAACTCTTTTGGACCTTCTCATATGCTACCAAAATATCTTCTCGTTCCTTTTCTGGTAGAGGAACTACATTCTGCGCAGACATTTCAAAACGGTAGGCATCATTATATAAGACAGGCGTATCTTTAGTCGGTCTTGCCATAATAACAAAAAAACGACCCGCCTATTTAAGCATTGTCAAGAGGCTCGGCGAGTTCTAGTGGTACAAAGATACACATTTCCACGAAATAAAACAAAAACGTATATTTGTATCAGCTTTGGGAGTGGACTCCCAAAAGAGCAGTAACGATTTAATGACAAAGAGAACTATGGACTAGTCAAGCAAGCTGGTAACCATAGTTCTCTATTCTTAACGACCCATTAAGAAATGGTACTAAAATGGTACTATTTTAAATTTCGGTACTGCTGGAGGTGTACTAAAACTGTACTAAAATCTGCAGTTTAATGCGTAGATTTCTGCGTAAATAGAAAAAGTCGCTGAAAATCAGCGACTTTTGTGGAGCATAGGAGAATCGAACTCCTGACCTTTTGAATGCCATTCAAACGCTCTACCAACTGAGCTAATACCCCATTGTGGACTGCAAATTTAGGAATAATTTCGCATTCTGCAAAAAAAAGTTGAACAAACTGCGAAAAATTACGCCTTAAGCAGAGGTTCGAGGGCGGTGAGGACCTTCTTGGAGAGGACAGGACGGGAATACCAGTCGGTTATTCTGCGGTAGCGGTGGCAGTCCGAGCCGGCCATCGCATAGGAGCCTTTCTCGAGGAGCTGCTCCGCACGTTGCTGGACGGAGGGACCATAGTGACCGACAATCGACGGGAGATTGAGCTGGAGAATCACGCCCATATCCAGGAGGCGGTCATAATCCTTGAGCTCCATATACCTGTACCTCTCCGGGTGGGCAAGGATTGGCTTATAGCCATAGTCCAGCATATCGCCAAGGATCTCCCACAGGCCAAGGGGCGGCGACCAGGTGGAGGTCTCGACCAGGACGGTCTTGTCGCCGTGGGTGAGAAGGTCTCGCTGGGCAAGCCTTTCCTGGAAGAGGGTGTCAATCATATATTCGGAGGCAAGCTCCAGCTCTACAGGGCCCTGGTACAGCGCCTTCAGCTCGGCAAAACGAGCCTGTAGCGCCGCCGTAGTATTGGGGACATCCTCCATAGTATGAGGAGTCAGCCAGAGCTTTTTCAAGCCGGCTGACTCCAGGTACTTAAGTATCTCAAGAGACTCTTCCGATGTCTTCACACCGTCGTCCACGCCCCAGAGAATATGGGAGTGGTTGTCGGTTGCGCCGGTAAGGAATCCGCTGTCAATCAGGGATTTCTTTCTGGAGAAGAGCCCAAGCATAGGCTATTCCTCGTCGGTTTCGCCATAGCCGTAGCCATAACCATAGCCGTAGCCATAGCCATAACCGTAGCCGTAGCCATATGCGTGGCCATAGCCATAACCATAGCCGTTACCGGCGTGATGAGGCTCGACACCGTTGAGGATCAGGGTCATACGGTTGTACTTGCCGCTCTCGTAGAGCTCCTGCACTGCAGGCAGGGCACGCTTGTCGAAGAGGCCGGAACGCATCACGAAGACGGTGATGTCGGCGGACTTGGCTATGATACCGGTATCAGCGACGATGTCCACAGGAGGACAGTCAATGAAGATGTAGTCATATTCCTTCTCGAGGCTGGATATCATAGCCTGGAACTTCTCAGTGACAAGGAGTTCGGCAGGGTTCGGAGGCAGGGAACCGACAGGGAGCATGGACAGGTTGTCCTGGATGCTGATGATGCATTCCTTGTAGGACTGGACCTTGCCGCTGAGGTAGGCTGCTACGCCGGTGTGGTTCTCGTTGAGGGCCTTGGACAGGGTGGCCTTACGAAGGTCGAGGTCGAGGAGGAGGACCTTGGAGCCCTTCAGGGCCATCGTCGAAGCCATATTCATAATGATGAAGGTCTTACCTGCGTTCGGGTTGAAGGAGGTGACCATTATCTTGTTGCAGCCTGTACTGCCGGATGTCATTATGTCAAGGTTGGTACGCAGGACACGGAAGGCCTCGTTGATCATATCGCGCTTGCCGGCCTGGACCAGGATACGGCAGTTGTGATCGTTGAAACGGCTGGTGCGGATGCGCTGGAACCAGTTGCCCTTGATGCCCATCTGCGGGATCTCGCCGAGGAAAGGAGCCTCGAGCCTTGCGATATCCGCACGGCCTCCGACCTTGGTGTTGAGCTGGTTCATCAGGAAGAACACTCCGAAAGGAATGCCCAGACCGAGGACCAGGGCCACCAGGAGAATCATATTGCGCTTGGGCGATGAAGGATACGGGGAACCGTTGGGAGCCATTATGATACGGGTGTTGCCGACGTTCACCAGGGCCGCGATCTCATTCTCCTCACGCTTCTGGAGGAGGAACACATACAGGCCTTCCTTTACCTTCTGCTGACGCTCGATGGAAAGGAGCTTCAGCTCCTGGCCGGAAGCGGATGCTATCTTACGGAGGGCGTCGTTCTCCTGGCGCTCGATCTCCTTGGCCTGGATGGACAGGGTCGTGATGAGGTTGTCGATGGAACGCTTGATGGCGACGCGCAGCTGCTCTATCGTCACGGTCAGGTCCTGGACCTGAGGGTTGCTCGTACTACTCTGGCTCATCAGCTGGTTACGCTTGATGAGGCCATCGTTGTAAGATGCTATCTGTGAGCTGATTCCGCCGTCCTGGAGGCCGATGTTGGCCGGGATGAGGTCGGTGTCGTGGGAAGGATCGGAGAGGTGCTCCTTGATGAATTTCGCGATTGAAATCTGGTTGTTGATCTCGAAATACCTGTTGGCATACTGCCTGGACTCCTGTAGGTAGGTGTTGGAGACTGCGGAGATATCGGTGATCTTGTTGGCCTCCTTGTAGGACTTGAGGTCGTTCTCGACCGCGCCCAGTTCCTTCTGGATGACGTCCAGACGGTCGTTGATGAACTTGGTGGTGTTCTCGGCGGCCTTGTTGCGGTTGCGGATCCACTCCTTGTTATAGATGTCTATCAGGGTCGTGATTATCTTCTCAGCCCTGGAGGGGAAGAGGTCGGTGAGGGTGAGGACCACCACGGACGACTCCTTGCCTGAAAGGGAGGCGTTGAGCTTCGAATCATAGACCTTGGCCATCGCCATCGAGTTCACCCAGGAGACGCGGATATCGCGGTCCCAACTCTCGATCTTGAGCGTGGGGAAGAACACCAGACGGCCGAATTCGGCGGTGGAGAGGGTGTCGCCCAGGTGGGCCGAATACTTCACTTTGCGGAACTTCTCGGGACCGACCTTGATGTCCTTGATGTCAAAGCTGTCGGGACCGGTCTTCTTGAGGGTGAATGAGAAGGAACCTGTGGGGTTGTCGCCCAGAAGGACCATCTCCACCGGGGAGTTGACAAACAGCTCGCGGTTGCGCAGGAACTGGTTCTCCACGTAGCGGGTCTCGTAGCCAAGCTGCTCGACGACCTTGCGCATAAGGTCCGGGGAGGTGAAAGCCTCGATTTCGTTATATACGTTGGTGCCGTTGCCATAGCGGTAGCTCCTGACGTTGGTGGCAAAGGATGCCAGGTCCCTCATCGTCGAATTCTCCGCGCTCTCGTCAACTATGACCTTGGCCGAACGGTCGAAGGTCTTGGGAGTGCGGTAAAGGTAGAACATCGCGAGGAAAAGGCACACTGCCACGGAGATGATATACCATATCCTGTTGTTCCAGAACATGCCCCATATGTCAGCAAGCTGAAGGGGATTTTCTTCTTCGGGCTCCCCTGTCCAGACTGCCTTCCTGTTATTGAGATTGTCTTCCATAGATGAAAACTTACTTTGAATTTCTTACGATTGTTGCTATGAGGTTCGCCGTGCTCACGAGGACGGAACCGATTGAGACCCAGAAGCTTACGCTCCTGAAGTTATTCTCGTTCACCGTGGACTGGCCGGCGCGGACCTTGTTGGGCTCGACGTAGATTATGTCGTTCTGCTGGAGGTAATAGGCCTCTTCGTTGGCAAGGAGGTCGGAATCCCTGAGGTCCACCACGAAAATCTTGCGGAGACCGTTCTGCTCACGGGAGATGCGGACGCAGTCGCGGCGGCCGAAGATTGTCAGGTCGCCTGCAAGGCTGAGGGCCTCGAGGATGTTGATCTTGTCTCCGGTGATGTTGTAGGTGCCGGGGCGGGCGACTTCACCGAGCACGGAAATCTTGAAGTTGAGGAACTCCACGATGACCACGGGGTCCTGAAGGAGGCCGCTCGAGAAGAGCTCGGTCTTAATCTTCTCGGCCACTTCCCAGCGGTTGAGACCTGCCACCTTGACCTTGCCCAGCACGGGGAAGTCGATGGTGCCGTCGGTTGCGACGGAGTATCCCATAAGCCTCTGGTAGCCTGCATTGGTGGCTTTCTCGGAGCCGGCCTGGTAGCTGACGTTCACCAGGTTGAAGGGGGCGGCGAGCTCGGGGCTGCGGCTTGAGACGACTATGGATATCATATCCTTGGGCTGGACTACAATGCCCTCACTGGAGGAAAGGACCATAACGGTGTCCTTGGTGACATCCTGAAGGTAGTTGATGTTCTTGTAAGTTTTGCTACTGCACGATGCCGCTGCAACAAGTGCTGCTACGGCAAGGACAAATAAACCGAATCTCTTCATAAACGTTAGTCATTACCGCCATCTATGATGGCATTATTACTCAGAATGCAAAATTACGCTTAAAATTTCACTTTCCCAAATGAAAATGGTTATCTTTGCATATAAATATTATGAAACCCAGGCCTGTCATATACCTTTTCACCGACGGAGCCGCCAGCGGCAACCCCGGTCCGGGCGGCTGGGGGGCCGTCCTGCGCTGCGCCGGGATTGAAAAAGAGCTCAGCGGAGGCTATGCCCTGACGACCAACAACCGGATGGAACTGCTTGCCGTGATCGAAGGCCTGGAGGCCATCAGGTGGGTCAATGCCCAGGTCGAAGTCTGGAGCGACTCCACCTACGTGGTGAAAGCCGTCAACGAAGGATGGCTCCAAGAGTGGGAGCGCAAAGGATTCAGGAAAGTAAAGAACCCCGACCTGTGGGAAAGGTTCCTTTCGGTCTACCGCCGTCACCGGATCACCTTCCACTGGATCAAGGGCCACGCCGGCCACCCCGAGAACGAGCGGTGCGACGCCCTCGCCGTGGAAGCCCGCTCCAAGGAAAGCCTCCCGCAGGACGAGGGCTATGTTAAACAAGACGAACTAACACTGTAAACATATGATAAACAATAAATTAGTTGTCGGCATATCCCAAGGGGACGGCAACGGAATAGGCTACGAGGTCATCATCAAATCCCTGGCGGACGCAAGGGCCCTCGATTCCTTCACCCCGGTCATCTACGGTTCCTCCAAGATATTCGGATTCTACCGCAAGCAGCTCCACGACATCGAGCAGCTGGACACCTATGTCATCAATTCCGCAAGGGACGCCAAGGCCAGGAAGATCAATATAGTCAACTGCCTGCCGGAAACGATCTACGTCGAGCCAGGCCAGTCCACCCCGGAAGCCGCGAAATCCGCGATGACCGCCCTTGAAAGGGCCGTCGAAGACCTCAAGGCGGGCCTTATCGACGTGCTTGTCACCGCCCCCATCAACAAGAGGGCGATGGACAAGGAAGGCTTCGGCTACACCGGCCACACCGAATATCTCCAGAGCCGCTTCGGCGCGAAGGAAGTCTGTATGATAATGGTCAGCGAGAGGCTGAAAATCGGTGTCGTCACGGGACATATCCCGCTGAAAGACGTCTGCGCCGGCATCACCAAGGAGAATATCCTGTCGAAGCTCCGCCTTATGAACGAGTCCCTCAAGAAGGACTTCTGCATAGACCGCCCGAGGATAGCCGTCCTTGGCCTCAACCCCCACTGCGGTGACGGCGGCCTGCTCGGCGACGAAGAGCAGAGGATAATCCTCCCCGCAGTCCAGGCAGCCCAGGAAGAGGACATCCTGGCATTCGGCCCCTACTCGGCCGACGGCTACTTCGGCCTCGGCCACTTCGCCCGCTATGACGCCACCCTTGCGATGTACCACGACCAGGGCCTGGCCCCCTTCAAGGCTCTTTCTTTCGAAGACGGAGTGAACTTCACCGCCGGCCTCCCCTACGTGCGCACCTCCCCTGACCACGGCACGGCCTACGATATGGCCGGCCGCGACATAGCCGACCCCCGCTCGATGATGAGCGCCATCTACACGGCGATGGACATCTACCGCCGCCGCGAGGCTTATGCCGCCCTGCAGAAAGGAAAGATGAAAGAACAGGCTCCCGAGAAGGAAGACCGCCAGCCTAGGAAACCCCAGATAGTCTGAGAACGGCTGAGCAGTAAGAAGTTATATTCTCACGGTGGGTTATGAAGACCATTGTCTTATGGGGATAGCCTGCCGTGAGATTTTTCATAAGACGGTCCTCGGTCGCGGGGTCTAGCGAGGAACTGAATTCATCCAGAAGCAATATGGAACCGGGGCGCAGCAGCCCGCGTGCGATGGCTATCCGCTGGGACTGGCCCTCGCTCAGGCCCGTGCCCTGCTCGCCGCAGACGGTGTCCAGCCCGGCCTCCAGCCCCCTAACGAATTCTGCGGCGGCGCAGTCAAGCGCCTCCCACATCATCTCCTCGGTGGCCGAAGGGTTGCCGAGCAGCAGGTTCTCGCGGATGGTCCCGCTGAAGAGCGTGTTGCCCTGGGGGACATAGACCAGATTGACGCGCAGCGAAGACGAAGCCGGTTCCGCGCGGTGGCCGTCATATATGAGCACCTTCCCGGAAGTGGGCCGCAGCAGCGACAGGATCAGCTTTATCATAGTGCTCTTGCCGATTCCGGTCTCACCCACCACCGAAGTCCTCGAGCCGGGGAGGAAGTCGTGGCTGAAATGGCTCAGCACGTCGGAATTGCCGTCGGGATAGCGGTAGGACACATCCTCGAAGCGGATTCCCGCAACGCCCTCTAGCATAAGCGGCTCTCCCTTCTCCTCCTTGGGAGCGTCTTCCAGCTCACTGAGGCGGTCTATCGAGGCGGTGGCATACACGAAGGCGGGAATCTGCCTGGTAAGCCTCACGGAAGGTCCCTGGATCTGCCCCACCAGCTGGAGGAATGCGGTCAGGACGCCGAAGGTCAGGGTGCCGGCATATATCCCGGAAACTCCCCAAAGCAGGGCCGCCAGATAGCCGGCTCCAAAGGCGAGGGAAATCATTGTCCTGGCGAAGACGTTGATATTCGTCCGCTGCACAACCTGCTGATATTCATTTTGTTGCAACGAGTCCAGGAAGCCCAGTGCATAATCCTCCTTTTCCAGGGACTGGAGCACCGTCTTGTGCTGGAGGCTCTCCTGGATGTGGCTCTGGACGCGGCTTTCGCTGTCGCGGATATCCTTGGTGAGCTTGCGCACCTTGCGGAAGAAGACCCTGCTGAAAGCCAGGAAGAACGGGGTGATGAAAAGCAGCAGCAGCGCCAGGCGAAGGTCCATCGAAGCCAGGAATATGAAAGCCGCCACCAGCTGGAAGAACGTCGTGAAGGTGGACGGGAGTTCCTGCGTTATGACCCTTGTCACCTGGTCCACGTCTGAGAACAGGCGGTTGAGAGTGTCGCCGGTGTGCATCTTTTCCTTCCCCTGCCACTGTGCCTCCAGGAGGTTCTCGAAAAGCCTCTGGCGCAGGAGGAAATTCATCTTGGAGTAGGTGATGTTCTCAAGCCTTGAGGCATATGCATTCACCCCGAGGCGCACCAGCATCACCCCCACCAGCAAGAGGGCGATATATATCAGCGGCTGGGCCCCTTCCGAGGGCAGGGCCCCCGTCGCGAGATCCACAAGACGCTTGGTAAGGGCTATGAAGCAGAGGTTCAGTGCCACCGAGGCACATCCCGCAAGCACGTTGAGCACCAGCGGAAGGCGCATCCCCGACGAGGAGCGCCACAGCCACGAGACATATCTGCCCACAGAGCGTATCATCCCTCGAGGAGTCCCATCTCAAGCCACTTGGCAATAAGGGCCTCGCTGTCCTTGAGCGCCACCTCCTCGGTCACGTCATACTGGTCCAACAGGAGCGCGCATAGGGTCGAAGCGTCGAACTCCTTGTCCTGCACTTCTTTCCACAGGTATGCCGCCGTGTCATTGAGGCTTATCAGCTTGGAGAAATTGACCTGGCTGAGGCCTTCTCCCGAAATTACGTTCTGTCCGCATATGGTGCGGAGCACAAATCCATCCTTTATCTTCATATGTCTGATTGTTTTATCCAGGGCATACGCCTGTAAAATGCCAATATCCACCTTCTTACGGGCAGGAGCCTGTCCCAGAGGCGAACCTTGCGCAGCTCAGCCTCGCTGTAGGGATCCACCACCCTGCCGCTTTTCTTAATTATTTTGACGGCCTTGCCGAAGATTCGGTCCAACGGGCACTCCTCGTGGCCGCCGCTCACCCCGTCTCCCCTTATCCAGGCAATCCCGTCGGTGACGGAGACTATCCTGTGCAGGATATATCTCCCGCCGATATTGAAAAGGACTATGTCGCCGGGGACGTAGCTGTCCGCCTTTTCCAGCTCCACAAGGTCCTTCTCGCCCTTTATGAAGGGAAGCATACTGTAGCCCTTCACCGGGATGGTCACCTTCTGCCCGAGAGCGAGCAGCTCGGTCACCCTGGCGAAAAAGACATCATTCGCTACGACAAGCTTATCCATACGGGATGCAAATTTAACACTTTTTATTTACACCAGCGGTCAAGCCAGTCGAAATATGTCCTGTGCCAGTAGAGTGCGTTCTGGGGCTGGAGGATCCAGTGGTTCTCGCCGGGGAAGACCACCAGCTTGGAAGGAACGCCCATCATCTGGGCGGCGTTGAAGGCCGCCATTCCCTGGTCGTAGGGGATGCGGAAGTCCATACCGCCGTGGATGCAGAGGATAGGGGTGTTCCATTTGTCGACGTTCTTCATCGGGGAGTTGCCGTAGTGCCTCTTCGCCTTGGGAAGGTCGCTCCAGGGAGAACCGCCCTGGCGCATCCCGCCGAAGGTCACGCCGTCGCCCGCAGGGCCCCTCTGGCCGGGGGTGTAGGCATATTCCTGGAGGCCGCCGTTGTCCCAGTTGGGGAACCACATCTCTTCGGTCTCGAAGTACATATAGGCCTCGTCGAAGATTCCCGCGTGGGCGATGAAGCAGTCATACGTATTCTGGTGGATACCAGCCATATAATAGACCGAATAGCCGCCATAGCTGGCTCCGCAGGCGGCCAGTTTGCCGACGTAGGGCTCAGCCTTTATCATCGCAGCGGCGCTGAGGTAGTCCTGCATATTGAGGCCGATGTAGTCGCCGGAAATCTGCTCGCACCACTCCTGGCCGAAGGCGGTCGTGCCGCGCCTGTTGGGCAGCACCACGACATAGCCCTGGGAAGCCATAAGGCGGTAGTTCCACCTGTAGGACCAGCCTTGCGAGAGGGTGCCCTGGGGACCGCCGAGGAATATCTCGATGGCAGGATATTTCTTCGAGGCGTCAAACTCGGGAGGGAATACGACCCAGGTCAGCATATCCTTTCCGTCCACGGTCCTGACCATCCTCTGCTCATAGGTGCACGGCTTGAGCTGGGAGAGGATGTGGTCGTTTTCGTGGGTGATCTGTGTCTGCTCGCCGGTATTCAGGTCCACCGCGACCAGCTCGGTGGGGAAATCCATGCTGCAATAGCTGGCAAGCAGTTTCCCGTCGAGCACTGCGAAGGGGCTGTTGTAGTCATACCACTGGCCGGGCTTGGTGACGCAGCGCGGGGTGCCGAGCACGAAGCAGCCTTCCACCCTCTGCGGACCTAAATCCAAAGCCGGGACCTGGAATATACCCTGGACCGCCTTGTCATAAAACGCATTGAAATAGATATACTTACTGTCGGGGCTCCAGACCGGTCCGGCCACATTGTAGGGGAAGTCCGACATCGCGCGGATGTCCTTCACGGCTATTCCGTCCAGGTCCGCGACCTTGAGCACCACCTGGTCGGCCTCGTAGCCGTCGCGGGCCATGCTCAGCCAGGCGAGGCTGCATCCGTCCGGGCTCCAGGCGGGGTCGGTGTCATAGCCTCCGCCACAGCTCACCTGGACGGTCTGGCCAGACTGGATGTCGTAGATGTATATGTCCGTGTCGGTGGAGAAGGCATATTCCTTCCCCGTTTTCTTCTTGCAGGAATAGGCCACCCTGCGTCCGTCTGGCGACCAGCTGGTCTGCTCCAGGCCACCGAAAGGCTCGATGGGAAGCTCGAACTTCACATCTGCTCCGCCCAGGATGTCAAGGGCGTTATCCATCGTGAACTTGCCTTTGGCGGAGAACGGAACCACATATGTGTGAGGGAGCTCCGTCACCCAGTGGTCCCAGTGGCGGTAGGCCAGGTCCTCGGTCGAATATGCCTCGGCCTTGTCCAGGGCGGGGTCGCTGTCGGATGGAACCTGAACATTGCTCTTTACGGTGCTGACGAACAGCACTGACGCCTCGTCGGGCGAGATGGCGAACTCCCCTATCCCGTTTTCCACGTCACTGATCTGCACGCCCTTGGAAAGCTTGCCCGCCTTGTAGGAGGCCACATACATCTGGCCGCCGTTAAGGTATGCAATGGAGTTGCCGCCGTCAATCCAGCGGGCGTTGGATATGCTCTTTCCGCTGCGGGTGAGCTGCTTGCGGCCGCTGCCGTCCACGTTGCAGATGAACAGGTTACGCACGCTGCGGTTGTCCTTAAGGGAGGTGTAGCTCACTCCGTAGAGGATGGTCTTGCCATCGGGGGACAGCTGGGGGTCGGACAGCCTGCCGAGAGCAAGCATAGCCTCGGGGGTCATCCTTCCGTCCTGAATCAGAATCTCCGACGGGCCTACATATGCTCCGCCTTCTTCTTTGTTGCTGCAATTCATAGCCAAAACTACTGCCGCGGCCATCGCCACGGTCCTTAAAACTTTCATAACTTATTGATTTTTATATATTTCATATGCATCTCCAAGAGCCTGGGCCACCTCCTCCCGCAGCGACTGCGGGGCAACAACCTCCAGCCTCGGGCCATAGCTGCACAGGTCCATCACCAGGCTCCGGTTCGGGATGACCCGAAGGCTGAAACGCACCGGACGCGGGCCTTCTCCCTGGGCTATTTCCCGCTGGGTGTGATGCAAAGGCAGGTCCCTAAGGAAGCGGGCCTCTTTCTCCGTCGTGGCCAGAATCACGGTCTCGGCCTTGCTGCCTTCGGGGAGATAGACCCCGTAGCTGGAATAGAACAGTTCGTCCACATCGAAGCCTTCCGGCATATCGAACCCCTCCTCGACTATGGCGAGGGTCCGTATCCTGTCCAGGCCATAGACCCGCATAGCGCCTCGCTGCTCGCAGTAGGCCACGAGGTACCAGCGCTTCTGGCTCTCCTTCAGGGCATATGGATGGACCGACAGCATCTCCGGGGATTCGGAGGTGTACTTGCAATAGCCCACGGTGAGCTTGCGGCCCTGCATCATCGCATCCATTATCTCGGTGAGCCACCTGTGGCCCGAAGGGATATTCTCCACGCTCACGCGGCCGCCCAGGCGTTCCTTCCCCAGGTTCAGCAAACTATTGACAGTGAATGTGTTGACAAGCCAGGCGGCGCCATCGGAAGAGTCCGTCAGGTCGTCCGCGCCGCGGATCATATAGCGGTTCGTGGAACGGTCGCACTCTATGCGTATGCCGAAGATTTCCTCGAGGGCTTCCCTGTGATTGGCAAAGGAGCGGCGGGGATATGGCGCGCCGAAGCGCAGTTCCCAGCGGGAGGACAGCTCCCGCAGGTCAAGCCCCCTCTCACCCGCCCTGGTGAAGGTGCGGATGAGCCACAGGTATTTGCTGAACAGGTCTCCGGTCATGATATCTTGCTGTAGTCTTCCTTACGGTATTTTTCTTTCCTGAGCTCGAAGGCGAGCAGGCGGTTGACGGGGTTCTCGAGGGTAGGGTCGCCCGAGAGGATGTGGTCGGCATACGAATGGGCATCCGAAAGGATGCGCCCGTCCTTTGCCAGGGAGGCGATGTTAAGGGATATCGGAAGGCCGCTCTGCTGGGTGCCCTCGAGGTCTCCCGGGCCGCGCATCTTCATATCCTCCTCGGCAAGGACGAAGCCGTCCTCGGTGGAGCACAGCAGATCAAGGCGCTTGCGGGACTCCTTGCCTATCTTGTCGCCGTGGACCAGTATGCAGTAGGACTTGTCGCTTCCCCGCCCTACCCTGCCGCGCAGCTGGTGCAGCTGGCTCAGGCCGAAGCGTTCGGCGCTTTCGATGACCATCACCGAAGCGTTGGGAACATCCACTCCCACCTCTATTACCGTGGTGGAAACCAGGATGTTAGCCCTCCCGGAGGCGAAGGCGTCCATATTGAATTTCTTCTCGTCCGAGGTCTGCTGGCCGTGGACTATGGCTATCTTGTAGGGAGGGAAGGGAAAGTCGTGGACCATCTTCTCGTAGCCCTGCTCAAGGTTCTGGTAGTCTAGCTTTTCGCTTTCGAAAATCAGCGGATACACCACGAAGGCCTGGCGCCCGAGGGCTATCTGGTCGCGGATGAAGCGGTTCAGGGCGAAGCGGCGGGTCTCGGTGATCTGCATGGTCTCCACGCCCTTTCGGCCGGGAGGCATCTCGTCGATTACGGATATATTGAGGTCTCCATAAAGGGTCATCGCCAGGGTCCTGGGGATGGGCGTTGCCGTCATCACGAGCACGTGCGGGGGGATGCCGTCGGCATTCTTGGACCACAGGCGGGAGCGCTGGTCCACACCGAAACGGTGCTGCTCGTCCACGATGGCAAGGCCGAGGCGCCTGAAGACCACGGTGTCCTCTATCAGGGCGTGGGTCCCAACTATTATCCCCAGCGAGCCGTCCTGCAGGGACTGGTGGATCTCCTTCCTGGCCGAAGCCTTGGTGCTGCCGGTCAGAAGGGCCACCTTGACGGAAGTGGGACGCAGGTACTTGCTTATATTCGTAAAGTGCTGCTGGGCAAGGACTTCCGTAGGAGCCATTATACAGGCCTGGCAGCCGTTGCCCACTGCGATGAGAGCCGTCAGCACGGCGACCATAGTCTTTCCCGAGCCCACATCTCCCTGGAGGAGGCGGTTCATCTGGTGGCCGCTCATAAGGTCCGAGCGTATCTCCTTTATCACCCGCTTCTGGGCTCCGGTGAGCTCATATGGCAGGGCGTTGTAGCAGTCGTTGAAGTCTTTGCCGACCAGGGGCATAGGGATGCCGTTGTCGCTGCGGCTGCGCACATATTTCTGCTTCAGCAGGGACAGTTGGAGGAGGAACAGTTCCTCGAATTTCAGCCTGTACTGGGCCTTCTGCAAGGCAACGGCGTCTGCGGGGAAATGTATATTCTGCAGCGCAAAGCGCAGTGGCACAAGGCCTTTCTCGCGCAGGACATATTCCGGCAGGGTCTCCCTCACCTCGGGCAGGACCACCTCCAGGGCGCTTTCCATCAGTTTGTTCATCACCTTGCCGGTGATGCCGCCGTTGCGCAGCTTGTCCGTGGAGGAATACACGCCGGTCATCACGGCGCCGGAGCCGCTGCCGGGCAGGATGGGGTTGTCTATTTCCGGGTGGACCATATTGATCCTGTCGGCGAAGACAGCCGGCTTGCCGAAGAAGAGGAACGTCATCCCCGGCTGGAGGCGGTTGAAAGTATATTTTATACCTTTGAAGAAGACCAGTTCCATCGTGCCGGAGGTGTCGTCTACGATGACGCTGAGCCTCTTGGCGGTGGAGAAGTTGATGCTTTTGGCCGCCCGGGCATCAGCTTCCGTGGGGATGGCGCCATATCCGGGAATCGTGCCGTCGGCCCTGAGGGCCCCGTTCTCGTCCCTGGAATATATGACCTGGCCGCCCTTGCCCAGGAGCATGGTCCTGACGACCTTGGCCTGTATCTGGACATAGGCTGCGTCGAGGGGCACGTCGGCTATCCTCTGCACGCTGCTGCGGTCGATGTAGCGGAACGGATAGACCCGCACGAGGTCGCCTATTGTGGCTACCCCGAGTTCGCTCTGAAGCAGCGCCGCCCTCTTGGGGCCGACACCGGGAAGGAACTGTATGGGCGAGTCGCTCTGTGTTAGGTACATCTGTGAAGTCTGGCTAATCATACAAAAATAGCAATTAAGATTCTAAATGTGAAATAAAATGGCACAAAAAAGGCCGGTGAAGGAATCAGCACCGGCCCTTTTCCACTCCAACGGCTTCGGGAAAGGCTTCTGAAGTGAGATGATTCGGGGCAAATATAATCTCCCCGGGGGAATTGGCCAACAAATAGTGGCGAAGGGACGAAGAAAAATACGAATCTTATCCTCAAAAATTTTTTTTAACTTATCTTTGTAACAAAACTGACATCCGGATGAAACATTTTTTGAATATTCTCCTTCTTTTTCTGACCCTTGAGGCCAGCGCCCAGCAGTGGAACAGGATTCCAAGGTCATATAAATGGCTCGACAGCTCCGAGGTGGTCTTCTCCTACGACGGCTCTTACAAGGATGGTTTCGCCATCAATGCGAAGTCCTTCGCCAGAAGGGACGGGGTCGACGCCAGGGAGAAATATGCTTCATTCCCCATATCTCCCGAAGGGGCGGTCAACCTGACCTATTCCCCGGACTCCACCCGCCTTGCCTTCACCAGGGGGAACGACCTCTGGGTGGCCGACATCGCAACCGGCGCCGAGACGCGTCTCACCTTCGACGGCAACGACCTGATCCTCAACGGCTATGCCTCCTGGGTCTACTACGAGGAGATCTTCGGCCGCCCGTCCCGCTACCGTGCATTCTGGTGGTCTCCGGACTCGGACAAACTGGCCTTCTACCGCTTCGACAACACCTCGGTTCCTATGTTCCCCATATATTCCCCCGCAGGCCAGGACGGCAGTCTCAGGCTCACGCGCTACCCCAAGGCCGGGGAACCCAATCCCAAGGTGCAGATAGGGCTCATCAGCGGTCTGTCGGGCGGCAGTCCCCGGACTGCCTGGGCGGATTTCGATGCGGACGACGACTGCTACTACGGCACCCCTTTCTGGGGCCCCGACAGCAGGAGCCTCTACGTGAGCCGCGAGCCCCGCATCCAGAACACGCTTGACCTCTACCGCGTGGATGCCTCCGACGGCAGCAAGCAGGCCATCTATCACGAGCAGGTCGCAACCTGGCTCGACTGGATAGGCGGTATGCTGTTCACCGACAAGGGGTTATATATGGTCCGCGACTTCGAGACCCTCTGGCAGCAGGTCTATTTCCTTGGCTATGACGGCACCTTGCGGCGCATTACCGACGGCCCCAACTGGCGGATCCGTCTGCTGTATGCCGACAAAAAGGGTGTCTATTTTACCGCGGAGAGGGATTCCCACGTGCGGGCGGTCCTTTACAGGGCGGACCCCAAGGGGAAAATAACCGCACTGACGCCCCTCGACAAGTCCGTCGCCAATGTTTCCTTCTCCCCGGACGGGAAATATTTCGCCGCGACCCTTTCCAATTTCACGACGCCCAGCCAGGTCTGGCTTTTCGAGACTGCCAAGCCCCTGAAGCACAGCCTGTTGGTGGCCGACCTCGCCGGACCTGAGTGCGACCTTTCGGCATATGCCCTTCCCAGCAGCATCAGTATCACGACTTCCGACGGTTTTGAGCTCCCGGCCGCTATCGTATATCCCCGGGGCTTCGACCCGCAGAAGAAATATCCCGTCCATATGGACATTTACGGCGGTCCCGACGCTCCCCTTGTGCGCGATGAGTGGAAGGCCCCCACGGCAGCATCACAGTGGTGGTCCGACAACGGTATCATCCAGATCACAGCCGACTGCCGCGCCGCCGGACATAACGGCCGCGCCGGACTGGATATGATATATAAACAGCTGTCAGTCAGGGAGGTGGAGGATTTCGTCGAGTGGGCGCACTACCTCCAGTCCCTGCCCTATGTGCGGCCGGACAAGATAGGAGTGGAGGGTTTTTCTTTCGGCGGCACGATGACTGCCCTGCTGGTTATGGACCACCCCGACGAGTTCCACTATGGCATAGCCGGAGGCGGGGTCTATGACTGGGCCCTCTATGACACCCACTACACCGAGCGTTTTATGCAGACCCCGGCGACTAACCCGGAAGGATATGCCCGCACAAGGGTCATTGACCACGTACCTAACTATGTGGTTTCCAATGAGTGGCGCTCAGGTGTCGAGCCCGTGATGCTTAAGCTCACCCACGGCACGGGCGACGACAATGTCCATTTCCAGAACACCATGCAGCTCATTGACAGGCTCCAGAAGGAGGGCAGGAAGTTCGAGTTTATGATCTACCCTGACGGAATGCACGGCTACCGTGGCTACCAGGGCGAACATTTCCTCGCCGAGAACCGCGAGTTCTGGCTGAAATACCTCCTTGGCGAATGACCCCTTTGCAAGAGTTCATAACCACCCACGCGGGAGATGACACTTCCGCACTGCTGCTTGGCCGGGCCAGGTGGCCCCAGGTGGATATGGACCTGGCAGTCAGCACGATAGAAGGCCGCCGGCGCATCCGCACCAAGCTTCCAAGGTGGTATGCCGACACTTCTCTTATATATCCCACGCGCCTGTGCACCGAGCAGTGCAGCAGCGAGCAGACCGCTGCCCTCAAGGCCCGGATTGTCTCCGAACGCATCGCCTGCGGCCCTTTCCGCATAGCGGACCTCACTGGCGGGCTCGGAGTTGACTGCGAGGCGTTTTCCCGTGTGGCTTCCGAGGTGCTCTACAACGAGATGGATCCGACCCTTTCCGATGCTGCGCAGCAAAACTTCAAAGCCCTGGGGGTCAGCGCTTTAATCCGCTGCTCCGAGGTGCGCCCGGGGGGTGTTGCCAACGTCCTTGGCGGCTTCGTCCCGGACGTGATTTTCCTCGACCCTGCCCGGCGAGCCGCCGACGGCCGCAAGGTCTTCCGCCTGGAGGACTGCAGCCCAGATATCCTCAGCCTTCGGGATGAGCTGTTCGGCATCTGCCGCCACATTCTGGTGAAACTCTCCCCTATGGCGGACATTTCCCTCGTGGCGTCCCAGCTTGGCCGTGTGCGCGAGGTCCACGTAGTTGCAGCCGGGGGCGAGTGCAAGGAGCTCTTGGTCTGGATGGACAGGGAGTATATGGATTCAGGGCATAAGTTAATCTGCTGGGAATCAGACGTTTGCTTTGAGACCGACAGCTCTGCCGAGTCTTCTGCAGTGGCTTCTTATTGCCAAGGGGCCGAGGCTGTCCGGGGCTGGCTTTTCGAGCCAGGCAGGTCGCTCACCAAGGCAGGCCTTTTCAAGACGCTTAGCGCCCGGCTGGGCCTTAACAAGATCGGGGTAAGTACGCATCTGTATGTTACAGACTCCCCTTCGGATGAGCTGCGCCGCCTTGGCAAGCTGTTCCGCATCGATGAGGTCCTGCCCCTTAAGAGCCGCACCATCAAGGATGCCGGCAGGCGAATATCCCAGGCCGAAGTTTCCGCCTTTAACGTCCCCATCACGGCCGAAGTCCTGCGCCAGCGCCTTGGCGTGAGGCCATCCCAGACCACACACCTGTTTGCGGCCCATCTCGATAATCCTTCTTCCAACATATTGATAATCACTTCAAAATGAATAGAAACCAACAGATCATCCGGACCAGCGTAATAGGCATAGTCGCGAACGTATTGCTCGCAGGATTCAAGGCCGTGGTAGGCGTCCTCGCCTCCAGTGTCGCCATCGTTATGGATGCGGTCAACAACCTCAGTGACGCCCTGTCCAGCGTGGTCACCATCATCGGAGCCAAGCTTTCACAGCGCCCCGCCGACCGTGAGCATCCCTTCGGCTTCGGCCGTATCGAGTATTTCAGCGCAATCATCATTGCGGTCATAGTCCTTTCCGCCGGCGTAACTTCGCTGATCGAGTCCGTCGGCAAAATCATCCATCCCACCGAGCCCAGCTACACTACGGTGACGCTTATCGTCATCATAGTGGCCATCGTGGTCAAGCTCGTGCTCGGCTATTACGTGAAAAAGAAGGGCCGCCAGCTCGGCAGCGACGCCCTCACCGCCTCCGGCGCAGATGCCCTGTTCGATGCCATAATCACCACATCCACACTGGTTTCCGCAGGCGTGATGCTGCTTTGGAACGTTTCCCTGGACGGCATCCTCGGAGCCATCATATCCGCTTTCATCATCAAGGCCGGCATCGAGATGCTTGCCTCGCCCGTGAATGAACTCCTCGGCGCCAGGGTTTCCCCGGATCTTATAAAGGAAATCAAGCAGGAGCTGATGGAAATCGACCAAGTCCACGGCGTGTTCGATATCATCCTCCACAACTACGGTCCCGACCTGATGATTGGTTCGCTGCACATCAACGTGCTCGACACTTTGTCCGCCCACGATATCCACGGCCTCACCCGCCGGATCTCAACCCTGATGTTCCAGCGCCACGGCATCGTGATGACCGTCGGCATATATTCCATCGCGACCGGCGAGAACCCCTGCTCGGAGCTGCAACTCAAAGTGGTCCAGACACTTGCCGCCCGCAAGGACATCGTCCAGGTGCACGGCTTCTACTACAGCGAACCCGACCATATGCTCTCTGTCGACGTCGTTCCCGACATCACCGTCCGTGACGAAGCCGCCCTCCACCGCGACCTCACCGCCCTCATCCAGCCCCTCGCCCCCGGCCTCCAGGTCGTCGTAGTCATCGACCACAACTACAGCGACTAGCCCCCTCCGACACCCAGCTTGACAGTAATCATCCTTTCCAAAGTACTAGCAAGGTTTTGCCCAAAATTAAGCCTATAAGACATGGGATTGAAAGACAGACTATTTCCACATAAATCAAAAAAGGAGACCGTGCAGATCATTATTCCAGATGAGAGTTTTGATCTCGTCGAATCCACCGATACCGAAGGAGCTAAGGCTCTTATGGTAATAAATGCATCATTAAAGCTTCATAAAGACGATATCCCTTTAAAGCATGTCTTCGGCTACTATTGCTCTATCATATTCGATTATATCGATGTTGATGACAATCTCTGGCCCACCTCAGAAGAGTTCTCAATTATGCAAGATTATGTGGAGACTATTGACAAAGCTATCAAAGTCAACGATGAACACCCTAACGCATTATTTGTCGCAAGGGTGACGCATAAGGGTACATGTCAGATGATATGGATGCTCCATGATGCACAAACCACGATTGACTATCTTGATGGGGTCATCTCTGAAGGTAATCAAATACGAGAGTTTGAGTATAGCATCGAAGGTGATCCTGAATGGAGTTGCATTGAGTGGTTCCTACAAGACTTCCATTCGAAGGAGTAGAAATAATAAGCGAATAATTACGCTTAACGACCTATCTTTTTCCTATAAGTCCTGTGAGTTGAGTTCAGGTTAACAAATTTGGTCTCTAGATAATCGCATCCGTACCTCTCATTGGAGCAGGCGAAAGTTGTGTATGGGTTCCCATTAACAGCCACTCCCTTCTTAATAACCTTTATCCGGCCACATTTACATTTAGGGCAAAGCTCATACTCTGGGATGATTGTCTCCTGTTTTACCTCTGACTCCAAGACTTGAACAAATTCTTTGACAAAGGGGGAGGGGTTATTCATGTCATAGAGTACCCAGGTGTGTTTCTTGGCCCGAGTAATACCAACATAAAACACGCGACGCTCTTCACTAAATGGATAGGCATCAGGCTCACTCAAAACGTATTTCAGCACGGGACTGTCGCTTATCTGGGAAGGAAAGCCTGTAGTTCCTCCGTTGCAATTCAACATTATTATATAATCGCACTCCAAGCCTTTGGACTGATGAACGGTCATGAAATTAATACGACGTCTACCATAGGATATATATATACCATCCTTCCCTTCATGAGCTTCCAACTCCGTATTCTTAAAGATATTGACATCGAACCCGTATCTGCCAAGCAGGAGGACTTCTTTATCCGCAGGAATCTGATCAGCGATGAACTTTACTGCTTCTATAACGCCATCGCGGCCTTCAGTTGCAAGAAAGTCCAACTTTGTTTCAGCGTCTTCTCTGAATGAATGAACGTTCTTGATTGCTTGCTCTGGATTTGCCAGAATGAACCTTGAAGAATCTGCGATAGCTGGTTCCCCGAAGCGGTATGTAGTCTCCATCAAGCACTTCTTGGTGTAGCCAAAGAACTTTTCGAACGATTTGAAGAGGGCCATATCGCTGCCAGCAAAGCGATAAATGGATTGCCAGTCATCACCCACGCAGAACAGCTTTGTAAGTGGTGCTTTCCGCCTTAACGACTCTAGGAATCGGTAACGGTCCATCGAAATATCCTGGAATTCGTCGACCAGAATGTAGTCATAGTCAGGACGATGGCCATTGTTACAAAGCATTGTCGCTCTTATGATGGCATCCGTGAAATCAATCACTTTGTTTCCCTTTTCCATTCTTTCATATTCATCGACGAACGGGACTACAATATCTTTGAGTGTAACTGCATCCGGGCCATAGTCAACCTCTCTTCGAACATCTTCAATCGTCCGATCTCGGGACTTAAGAAGGAAATTAAAAGCTGTCAGCATTCCAAGGATATTCTCCTCCTGACGTTGTAGTTCGCGGGAGACTTTTTCGTGAGTCGCTTTGCTGAAAACGGCTCCCAACTCCTGCAACTGTTTACCGAGATTCTGAAAAACATCACCTCGATGGAATCCAGCGCTGGAGGTTTCCAGGAGGATAGTTCCATGCTGCTTATGCAACTGGCGTTTCCAAGTTATTCCTTGCTTGTATTTAATCTCATCCTCCTCCGAGAAGAAAGACGGACATCGCCCGTTTTCATTGATGGCAAAGTGCTCCAGATAGACGCGCTTCAACTGACCTCCCGGGGTGTCGATATATATGGAGAAATCCGGACAATATTGACGATACTCTGCATCAACGGTGCTTACCTCATATTTTTCCTCGTAACGAAATTTGATACCACGGGAACCAAGGAAATCACAGATCTGGCTTTCTTCATCCGACTTACAGAATACAGGACGACCATCCATATCCCTAAAAAAGGCCTGAATCCCATGCTTTTGACGGTCCATCATGTAATCCTGCATCGAGGAATATTCAAACTGGTCCCTCATTGTATAGCGAGATCGGATGATATAATCAGCGATAGCAGCTTTGAAGGCAGCATTATTTTCGAACAAGTAGTGATAGACCTGAAGTGAGAAGTCTTGTGGCGTTATTGTCGGCTTTTCCCCTGTAGCCTCCCCAATAATATCCAGAGCTAGTTTGTGGAAAGTTCGGCACTTCAAATTTTTCTCGCCCAGACGTTCTGACAGTGATTCTGCAGCCTTACGTGTGAAGGTAACGAGCAGTATCTTTTCTGCAGGAACGTGCTGCACATCAATGAGATAGCGAACCTTTCCGACAGTGGTCATAGTCTTTCCGCTTCCGGCACTGCTAATGACAAGCACATTGTCCTCCAGAGATACGACGGCCTCCCTCTGCTGGGCATCGAGAGGATATGCTAAAACAGTATCGAAATACTGAGCGCATCGGGAAAGCTCATTCTGGACGAAATGCTCATTGTTAGCCTTCTTGTGGGCTCTGGTATCTGTCATCGCGGTATGGAAACGCAGAAAAGACTCCTTTTCGGCAGATTCTTTAAGTTCCTTGCTATTGAGCAGAGACTTTACTTCCCTATCCAGGACGTCGAATTTTTCTGCCAACATCAATCGCTCCGTCTCCGTAATAAAGTGGCTGAAGTTGTAGTATTTGCCAATCTCCGCGAATGCAGCCTCGATATCCGGTCTTAAACGTCCAATACTTTCTAGGCGTTCCTGATGCTTCTTTGCTCTACGCTTCGACCAGGTTGTTATTATAACGCCCAGAATAAATAAAACAAGTAGTATGACAAGCACCTGCGCCATCATACTCCTTAGGCACGCAAAATAATGCCTGTAATCTTGAATAAAAATTCTATAGACATGTGCTTTGGGGTTAATAATTCAAATTTAACAAAAAAATCACATATTCAGGCCATAATCTGCAGAAAAACCATAGAGGTCGTTTTGTGGCCTCTATGTATATGCCTTATTGCTGGAGAAGCTCCCCCACCTTTTATTCGATCTTCGCAACTACCTGCTACCCTTTCAGCAGAAATTGCCACGTTTGCCATCCTACCAAGCGGGAAAGGACACGGACGGGAAATGTGAACAAATTTATAATTCTTATAGTTTTGTTACGTTGTTAGATAAGAATCGTATCTTTTTGGATAAGATTCATGATTTTCTACATTCTTAGCGAATTGACGTATATTATATCTCCTGTGTCTTTGTTATTTTTACGACGAAAATTGGAAAGGATAATAAAAAAATCCTGATAGTTCTTGTTATTTGTTTACTAATTAGTTAACTTTGCGCCAAATGAAAAGAGAATTCATACGCCATGTATTCGTTTTTCAAAATCACTTCAAGGAGTTTAGGAGAACACTTGACAAAGACACTTTAAAGAAGCTATACCAAGTACTTACTCTGATAATGACGGTGGAAGTAATCCCTGCCAGATTTATGAGAGCAATCAAAGGGAGGAAAGGACTCTATGAGATACGAGTTGAAAATGGCAACAATATCTATCGAGTGTTCTGCTGCTTTGATGAAGGAAACTTGGTAATTCTTTTCAATGGTTTCCAAAAGAAGACACAAAAAACGCCAAAAGGGCTATTAGATAAGGCTGAATTATTGATGAAAGAGTATTATGAACAGAAAAGAACCACAGAATAGAAATTTGACTCCACTCGAAGACCTTATAGCAGAGGACTTTGGAGCAGTAGGCTCTCCTGAGCGGGAGCAGTTTGATATGGAGTGTGATACGTTCATCATTGGAGAGCAGCTGAAGAATGAGCGGCTCAAGGCGGGTCTCACCCAGGAACAACTGGCCAATAAGATCGGCACCAAAAAGAGTTTTATATCAAGAGTGGAAAAAGGGCATGCCGACATACAACTATCAACCCTTGTCAAACTTTTCCAGGGACTAGGCAGACAAGTTCGCGTCAGCGTGGTGAAGGTTCAATGACACACCCTGGAGCCTTTTTCCGTCGTTTTCACTAATAGCAAACCCGACCGGATAGTTGCGCTTTCCAAATAAATGCGTATCTTAGTGGCAGAAAAACTCTCTCGATATGAAAAGGACCATATTGGCAGTCATAGCTGCCGCTTTTGCGCTGCCCCTCTCCTGGAACGGCAGCAAGTTCAGCTTCTGACCTCCGGTATCCCTGTCAATTATAGCCATGCACGACGTTACATTACTTTCTGACACTACCGATAACGGGGCGCGAAAGACTTCATTCCTCACTTGCGAGACCGTATGCTCCCTGCAGATCGACATTGAGACGGAAGGTGACACCATCCGGCGGGTCCAATACACCAAAGGGTGCCACGGCAACACCCAGGGACTGGCGAGACTATGCGAAGGGATGAAGGTGAGCGACGTGATCGCGCGCCTTGAGGGCATAGACTGCAAAGGGCGCGGCACGAGCTGCCCCGACCAGCTGGCAAAAGCCCTGAAGTGCCTGTCCACGTCGAAGTAGCGGCACTTCTCTCCTATCCATACTGAAGCAGATCGCTGAAGAACGACGCTGTTTTCGCCACCTCTTCCCAGCGCTGGCGGGTTCACCAGTGATCCAGTGGTAAAGGTCCCACATCTGCTATCATACCTTCGCCACTACGCGCTACGCACTTCCACGGGAGGTGCCACACAGGGCCGTGGAAGGCAGGTCGGGTGGAAGTGCGTTGGAGGAGGCGGGAGCGAATGTGCACTGGAAGGGCCTGTGGGGCAGGGTTGAGACGGCACAGTGCTACGCACTTCCACGGGATGTGCCATACAGGGCCGTAGAAGGCCGGTCGGGTGGAAGTGCGTTGGAGGGCGCAGGAGTGAATGTGCTCTGGAAGGGCCTGTGGAGCAGGTTCGAGACGGCACAGTGCTACGCACTTCCACGGGAGGTGTCTCACAGACCCGTGGAAGGCAGGTCGGGTGGAAGTGCGTTTTGTGTGAAGGGGCGCGCCCAAGAGTAAATCCCTCGAAATCCCCGGCAAGCCCTGGAAGCCCGGGAAAAACCCCGAAACCCCGAAACCCCGAAACCACCGTAAACCCCGGCAACTACCTGAAATACCGGTCGGGGAAGTTAACCAGGTAGAGCTTGGAGGTGGCGCGGGTGAAGGCGGTGTAGAGCCACTTGAGGTCGTCGAGGGTGAGGTCGTCCTGCCAGAGAGGGTTGTCGACAAAGACGCACTCCCACTGGCCGCCCTGGGACTTGTGGCCGGTGACGGCTTCGGCATATTTCACCTGCAGGGCGTTGAAGAAAGGATCCTCGCGCACAGCTTCGAAGCGCTTTTTCTTCCCGCGGATATGCGAATAGTCCTCATCCACGCCGTGATAGAGCGCATTCTGCTGCTCATAGGTCAGGGCTGCGGATTCGGAAGTGAGGGTGTCGAGGCATATCTTTGCCTTGATGACAACATCGTCGTAATCCGGGAAGGACAGTACGGCGTCGGCGAAATGAAGGCCATATCGCTCTTCAAAACCGGAAACTTTCATCAGCTTGGCTATGTCGCCGTTGGCGATATAGTCCATCTGCTCGACCTCGTCCACGAACTGATAGCAGTTCTTCACTATCATCAGTTTGTCGTCCCTCACCAGCATCTCCTCCTTATACTGCACCTGGGAGCGGATGCCGGCATTGTAGCGGTTCGCGCGGCGGTTGGAACGGCACAGGACGACCGTGGAATCCTCGCCGTAGCGGGAATATGCATCCGTCAGCGCATCGAGCAGTTCGCCACCCGTAATTCGCTCAACGTCAGGGAATCTGTCGGAAAGCCTCAGTTCATACGGGCCCTCCTCCCCTGCTATCAGATGCCGCAACGCCGTGGCATTCGCCAATATCCCGCTCTCCTGCTGCTGGCGCACCACGGTGGTGAGCTCGGCAAAGCGCACGCCTCCTGCGAAGGACATATATTCCTTCGACAGTGCGGGGCTCTTGTCCAGGCCCACGGGCGGCAACTGGGCTGCGTCGCCCACGAGGATAAGCCGGCAACCGACGCCCTCGCGCACGAAGCGCACTAGATCTTCAAGCAGATTACCGGTGCCGAAAGCGGCGGTTGAATTGCCCTGGTCTATGCCTATGAGCGACACTTCGTCCACCAGGAACAGCGTTCCGCGGGCCTTGTTGGGCGAAAGGGAAAACTGCCCGAAACCGTCATCGCCGACAGATTTCTGCCGGTAGATATGCTTGTGTATGGTGAAGGCGGGCATCCTGGCATAGGACGAAAAAACCTTGGCCGAACGGCCTGTGGGGGCCAGCAGGACCACAGGGATCTGCAGCTCGCGCATAGTGGCTACCACCGCGGCAAGGGCTGTTGTCTTGCCCGTGCCGGCATAGCCGTTGACGACCATTATGTCGCCCTCGTCGCTGGTCAGGAAATCGGCTATATCCCTGAAAAGGGCATCCTGGCAGGAGGTCGCCTCGTAGTGGAAATTGCCGCAGAAGCTATCATATAAGAATTTCGCCCGCCCCATATCACTTCTTAGTCCGGGAGAAAATGATGCCAAAGACAACCAGCACCGGATATATCTCCAGCCGGCCGAGGAACATACACATCGTGTAGACGAACTTCACTCCGGCAGGCTCACCGTTATAGGAACCATATGTTCCCAGCTCGCCGAGAGCAGGTCCGAGGTTGCTCACGCTGGCCACCGTTCCGGCAAGGGAATGCTCGCTGCTACCGCCGAGGAAAAGGCAGATCGAGAAAGCTATGACCACCAGCAGGGCATATAGGGCGACATACAGGATATGCGGATAGACATCCTCGTCGCTGAGCATATTCTTTCCCATCCTTACACCCTTTACTGAATTCGGGCTGACGCTCCTCCGAACGTGCTGGACTATTGATTTGAAGAGGATTATCACCCTGTCGCTCTTTAGGCCGCCGGTCGTGGAGCCCGCCATTCCGCACTGTACGCCGGCTATCATCAGCAGCACGCAGGGGAAGAAAGGCCACACTGAATTGTCCGTAATTGCAAATCCCGAAGTGGAGGCGAAACAGACCACCTGGAAGGTGGCATCCATAAAGGATTTGCCCCAGGTCGCATCGACTCCGGAAAACTTAAGGGAAGCGGCAATCAGCACCGAGAACAGGGCCAGATAGCCCATATAATACTTCAGCACAGGATTGTTCAGCGGCTTGAGCGAACGGGTTATCACCACCATGTAAAGAATGGCGAAGTGCGTGGAACTCAGCAGCATAAACACTATCGTGATGATGTTTATCGCAGGGGAATTGAAGGCTCCGATTGAAAGGTTCTTAGTACTGAACCCACCCGTGGCGCACACGCTGAAAGCGTGGTTGATAGCGTCGAAAGGCGACATCCCGGCCAGCATATAGGTGACGAAGGCAAGCAGGTTCAGGATGAGGTAGACATATGCGAATATGTACACCGTCCTGGTGGCCGTTGTCCTGTAGCTGTCTCGCGAGAAGGAGGAGAGCTCCATATTGGTGAGCCTCAGGCGCACGGGGCTGGACGTGGGGATAATCAGCAGGAGGAACACCACGACTCCGAGGCCGCCGATGAAATGCGTCGAGGAACGCCAGAACAGCAGGCTGTCCGGCAGGGCCTCGATGTCCTCCAGGATAGTTCCGCCCGTGGTGGAGAAGCCCGAAACGCTCTCAAACCAGGCGTTCATCACGGTGAAAGGCCCGCCCCACAGCAGATAGGGCATCATTCCGAAAAGGAAGGACAGCAGCCACGAAAGGAATATGATCATATAGCCGTCCTTGAGCGTAATAGCCGGAGTCTTGCGGACGAATATGAAGGGGAATATTCCGAAGGTAAAAGTGATGATGAAGCTTATCAGCAGGGCGGCAAGGGCGCTGTCGTTGCCCCGTACCAGGGACACGATGATGGACAGCAGCATAAAGAGCGCACTGACGAGCAGGGCGTAGCCGACATTCCTGGATATGACTTTCAGGTTCATTTGTCCGTGCGCTGGGTCAGTGCCTCACGAAGGCCTTTGATGCGCTTGCGAAGCTGCAGGTTCTCTCCGGTAATCTCCCGTATGCCCTCGTTTATCTGGCAGAGCTGGTCGTCCCCTTCGAACTCATATGTGTAGGCCTTGCCCAGGGAACGGTAGTTGTTCAGGGCGGCTACCATCTTGTAGATCGGGTTGACATAGAAGACGAGGATGAAGAACAGGAGCATAAGCACGAGCATAACGCCCACGGATATGGCCACGGCCGAAGGGATGACGCTCCGGTAAAAGCCCCTCTCGAAGGTGGCGGAATTGTGCTGGAGCTGCTCGTATATCGCTGTGCTCAGGCGGTCGATGTCCGTGCGCAGGCGGCCATAGACCGGCTGGAGCCTTTCGAAATACCAGGTCCTGGTGTCGACGAACGGGGATTCGAGGACCTTGGGAAGCTCCAGGGAGGTGAGCATATAGGCTGAATATGAATACTCCACCGAGTCGGCCAGGTGCTGCATCCCCCTTTGGCGCAGGGAAGCGCGCAGGCTGTCGCAGTAGGCCATAAAGCGGTCCTGGTCGAAGTCGGGCTGGCTATTGTTCTTCTCGTCGCCTATGACGGTGAGGATCTCGAGGTTGTATTCGTTGCTGACGTTGGCAAGCTGCTGGGCCACGTTGATGCTCTTTATGTTGCCGGCGATAAGCTCGGAGACATAGTTGCTCATACGGGTGTATTCCAGCACGGAAATGATGCTGGACATCAGAAGGGTCACCACTATGGCCATAAGGGCAAGTGTAATCTTGCTCCTCAAGGGAAGCTTGAATCCCTTTATCCTTTTTCTCAAATTCTCAAACATACGCCCGCAAAGATAGCAATTATTTCCCAACGATGGCCATATATGAGTAAACTGCCCTCTCCTTTCCGTCGGAAGGGGAATTCAGCAGCACCGGTGCACTGCCCACGGTCATCATCGTGGAGCCGCCCCCGTCCAGGTTCAGAGCGTCGCTGCAGCCCAGGCCCTTCATTATGCGGGCCAGCTCGTCCAGGGTGAGACCGGCGCTGCCACCGGAATTCCTGCCGTCGGCAACCAGAAGGACGACCTTCCCGTCGGGCTTATAGCCAACTGCCGTGCGTGGAGCCCTGAGGCCTGAGGCGAATATGTCAGACTGAAACAACTCTGTGTTACTCAGATACTTACCGCTGGAAGACTTGAGGTAGTCAAAGCATACGCGGCCGTCCCTCAACAGCACCGGGCCGCCGCCCATGGCCTCATAGGGCTCCCACACCAGGGCTTCGCACGGGAAGTCAGACGTCGGTCTCAGGACGGGGCCGCCGTCATAGATGGGAAGTGGTTCGTCATAGGCCCAGGTGTCGGTGGAATTGTAGACCCACCAGATGGACGGGGTCATATTCTCGTCCAGCCCGAATGCGCCGCGGGCCACGAAATAGGATTCCTCCCTGTTCAGGCTGGCCACATTCTTGGCAAGTACGTTGCCTCGGTCGACGATATAGCTGTAGGAGCCGTAGGGCGTGAAGAAATAGCCGCCGTTGGTGACGACATACACCTTCTCGTCCTTGAGTTCAGATGTAACGAAAGCGCTGAGCGTCTTGAGCGAGGTGCCTCCCTTAAGGGTACGCAGTTCGATGTCGCCGGCGCTGAAATCCGCTTCCGCGCGCCACATATTCACCTTGGAACCGGTGACGGAAGTACTTGACTTATATAGCTTTACTGATAGCGGAAGGGAATAGTCCTTCACTTCGGTCCACTGGGCATTCAGCGCAGAAGGCTCCTCGTCCAGGATGAGCTGTTTCTGGGCTGAGTAATAGAGATTTCCGGCGGACCTGGCCCAGGCGCGCACATAGTACTTCACGCCCTGCTCCAGGCCACGCAGGAGAGCATAATAGCTCTTGCCGGTAGTAAGGCCCTTGGGATATTCCCAGGACTCCGAGTCCACCGTCGGGTTCTCCTGCGTGCTCCAGCAAACGCCTGATTTGCAGCCGGATGCCCCGTCATCATCGATGATGACGCGCACTGCCGCCATATAGCTCGAGGTCTGGACGGAAACCGACATCCGGGCCGGGGTGGACTTGACATATTCCACCGACGCGCCCTCTCCCCTCTCCAGGCCCTTGTATGCCTTCACCGTGTAGGTCCAGACGCCGGGCTCTACGGAAGGGTCGGTCCAGGTCTCGCTGTTGGCGGGGATATATTTCTTCTCGCTGGTGGAGCCTTCCTTTTCGACCAGGTAGCCTTCCTCCTTGACGCTGTTGTCTTTCCAGGTCAGGACTATCCCGTCGCCTTCCTCCGTAAGGGACAATATCGTCGGAGCCGCAAGCACAGGGGTGCTAGGGCTTGAGGAAGGCTCCTCGGAAGGGTCTTCGGAAACAGGGTCCTGCGAGGCAGGCTCCTGCGACGGCTCGTGCGAAGGGTCCGGCACCGGGTCCAAAGGACCGGCGCAGCCAATCACCAGGGCCGCAGCAAGAAGCCACGACAGATGTCTTACAGAGGCCATATCGCGTCGGCGGAGTATATCTTACGGAACGTGTCGGCCACCGCCTTTTCCTTGAGGCCGTCGAACCAGAACTGGGTCTCGCAGGCAGTGCCCTCTTCACGGTTGGCATAGAACTCGTCCGCTATCATCTGCGGCTGCATTATGGCGGAACCGTTCTTGAGTATCATTGACGGACTGAAGGCCGTTCCTGCCGCGTATGGCACGGTGTCGGCCAGGTCGCTTTCGTATCTTCCTGTTATATAAAGCTGTACGTTAAGGATATCCACATCGCCCGCTTTTACCCACACGGGCCATTCCTGCATAAGTACGCTCTCGCACCAAGGGTACTTGTTCGGTGCAAAACTGATTATCTTGCCCTTTGAGCGGGCCAGCTTCGCCATATCGGAGGCGAAACCGTTGAGGATATCCAGACGCCACCTGCTCCACGAGGCGTCCCTGTCATCGGTGGGCTTGGGCTTGCCGGTCTGGGCGCAGTACAGGGCCACCGTGGCCTCGTTATAGCCGCTTTCGCGCGGCATTGCCGGGAGACGGTCATCGCCCTGGATGCCGTCCACGTCGGGATATTTCCGGAGCGCCTCGGCCATAAGGTCCAGCATGAACTGCCGCACCTCGGGGTCATAGGCATTGTAGTAGAAGTCCGTGCCGTTGTAGGACGCTACTTCGCCGTCCTTGCCCCGGCCTATCCAGCCGGGATGCTTCGCCAGCACGGGATTGCTCCAGTTCACCCCACCGGCATTGTGCATAAAGCCATACTCGAACCAGAGGATGACCTTGATTCCCTGCTTGTGGGCTTCGGCGATGATGTCCGAAAGGGCATCTTCTCCGGAATAGTTCGCGTAAAGATTTCCCTCACGCTCAGTGGTGTAGGTGCTGTTTTCCAGGAGCACCTTGCTGTCCCAGGCCGCCTTCGAGCGGGCCCAGGCGCAGACGAATAAACAATTGAATCTCAGTTCCTTCATCAGCGCGATGGACTCACGCACGTTTTCCGGGGTGATGAAGGAGGACGTGTGGGCGGGGTCAGGGAGATAGACTCCGCGCACTCCCCTGTCCTGCGGGAGGACATCGACCGAGATGGTGTAATCGGCCTTGCTGACGCCGTCCTCGGCCGTAACCGTGTAGGTGAAGGGCTCGCGGGCATCGGCCACTGCAGGAGAGCCTGTCGCGCCTTCGCTCGTGACTGACTGTATTTCAATGGATGAAAGGTCCGTTCCGTAAGGCACTTTCAGGTGCACTTCCTTGCCCCTGACATAGACGTGGCTGAGGGTCTGGGGCAGGATGACCTGATGGAGGGCGGTGCCGTGGTAAGGCTCATCGACCACCGTGACGACATACTTTCGGGCAGTATTGTCCGGAGCCGAAAGGAATATCTTCTGCGCGGAGGTGAAGTTCATCACAGTGCCGCTTTCCGGCCTGGAGGTCACACCTTCCGGCATGGTGAACACCGCCGTCAGTGCCGAACGGGAAGCCCCTTTCGGCACCTGGACGGTGATAGTGTAATCTTCTGAGATAGTGACAACTGCATCTGGATATTCCGCCAGGGAGAAGGTAAGGATTTCCGGGAGTATCTTCTCCTGCGAAGGGTCTTCGGAGATGACGGGATCATCGGAAAGTGCGGGCTCCGCGGAGCCTGAAGGGTCCTCGGAGACCACCGGGTCTTCCGACACGGGGCCGGGGTTTACCCCCTCCTTGCACCCCGCCAGAAGCAGGGTGCCGAGGAGGAATATCGACAGAGCATTCATTGTCATCCTTATTCAGCTTTGAACAGAGAAATACCAGAGCCGCAGCCTGCTGCGACGATGTAGGTGACTCCGCCTATCTCGCGTACGGCGGTGTCGGCTATGCCGTTGATATCCTTATAGCCTGCGGTCTCATTCTGCTCGATGTCAGGATCGCCGAGGCCGAACTTCCAGGACTTTGCGAACGGGTCAGAAGCCATAAGGCTGACCTCGAGGGAATCGTCGCTGAGAGGGAATATCCTCACGTTGGAACTCTGGTAACCGTTCACCCTGCCGGCGAATACAGCATATCTCTCACCCTTTACGGTAAAGAAGTTGAAACCGTGGAGAGGGAAACCGAATCCCTGATCCTTGGTCGTCAGAAGCTTCTGGGTGAAGGTGTTGCCGTCCCTTGTCATCACGATAGGGTTGCCGTTTCCGCACCAGATGTATTCAGTGTTGCTGTATTTCACGAGCTTGGCGCCGTTGTCGCCCACCTTTTCGGTAAGGCCGCCGTTCTTAAGGTCTGTAGTGAAGAATTCTTTACGGTCCTTCCCTGCGACGACAGGGATTATGACGGCGGTTCCGTCGGCCCAGGAGACTGAGCAGATCTCGCCATCCTGCCAGGTGCCGAAGAAGGTGATTCGGTCACCGATCCTCTTGCCAATATCGGAATAAGGGAAGCTGGCGACGAGTTCGGGATCGGCATCAGGAGAGGTGTAGGAATATATCTCATACTTGTGTGCTGCCGCCATAGCCATCGTGCAGAACAGCAAGCGTGTTCCGTTGCCGTCAGGGACCACTACAAGACCGGCAGTCTTGTGCTGGGCGGAGAGTCCCTCAGGGATCTTGAGCTCCTTGACATTGTCCGGATTGTTTATGTCGATAGCCCAGATCTTGGCGAGATAGTCGCCTGCGGTGCCGGCATTGGATTCGGTCGCTGCCAGATAGACATATTTGTCATCGATGGCGACGTTGCGGTCCCAGTTGCCCTTCACTGTCCAGTCCATTCCGAGAACGTTGGTATACCATCCGTCATTTTCTACAGACACGGGAGCGAGATATTTGCCCCACACACGGGTAATCTTATGGATGCCGCTGGTCTCAATCTTCACTGTGAAGGTCTCTTCGCCGCCTTCGATGGAGATGACAACGCCGTTGAGCATATCGCTGAAGTCCACCTCGGCTCCGCTTGCAATGGCGACGCCGTCGGCCTTCACAACGCTACCTTCAGGGGAAACGACATATTCCACGACGAGTTTCGACAGGTCAGTCCCGCCGGCCATCTTGATGGTCTGCTCGGCAGAGGTAATATCCACACCAGCTACCGCAAGTTCAACGAAATGAGGAATTTCCGCAGCCACATCGACGCCCACTGTCCACTTGTCCCACTTGCTCTCGTCGGTGGAACCGGCCTTCTTGAAGACTATCTCCTGGGTCTTTCCGTCCGAGTAGTCGTAAGGGTTGGTGTAATCCGCCTCTACGCCGCTGGGGAGGCCGATGAACTCGATGTCCAGGGCCTGAGCCTCGTCCTTGTCGGCATATGCGAGCTGGATGGTAGCGGTCTTGCCGTCGATTGCTATGTCATAGTCGAAATCTCCGGCGATGTCGAAATTGCGGCGGGTCAGGTCGACTGAAAGCTTTTCTTCGGTCTTGCCGGGATCTACGGAAGGATCGGCACTGACGGGAGCATCCTTTGAAGGGTCCTTGGAAGGATCTTTCGGCTGCTCCTTGGGGTTGCAGGCTGCAAACATCAGGGCAGCGGCTGCGAACAACATAAGAATCTTTTTCATAGTTAATTATGGGTTAAATGATTATCTTCTCATCCGGAACAGGAAGTCGTAGCGGCGGGTCTTGCCGCTGGCGGCCACCACATCCATCACTATCGAGTGGTTGGCAAGGTCCCAGGTGCCGCCAAGGCCCTGCTCACGCACATTCCCTTCCTCGTCATAGACGACGAGTTTCGCGGTGGACGGGATAGCGGCCTCGACCGTGCAGCGGGCAAGGGTCTGCGCATTGTATTTCTCAGGATCCTTAGGGAAAGAGAAAGTTCCCTCCCCCGTAGCTTCGTCCAGATTGCCGGTCAGGGCATCGAACGATTCACTCAGGCCGGGATTCTGGGCATCGTAATGGACATAGACCGTCAGCGAACGGAGGTCGCAGGCGTCGTCGTCCTTGGGGAGGACCAGTTTCTGGCAACCGGCGAGCACTGCCGCGGCGGCCAGCATATATATGATTTTCCTTACCATCCTGAATTCTGTTTGATGAGTTTATTGTTGCTTATCTCCGACTGCGGGAGCGGGAAACGGTCGAATCGCTCGGGATATTTGTGAGCGCCCATATCGCAGGAGACGCTCTCGCAGGTGCCGTCGGCGTGCCAGAGCACTCCGGAGTATTTCTTTCCATCAAGGACGGCGGCGGCACGACCGGTGCGGCGCAGGTCCCAGAAGCGGTGACCTTCGTAGCAAAGCTCCACTGCCCTTTCCTTGAGAATTACGTCAAGGGCTGATTCCCAGTCGGTTATGGGAGCGGTGAAGACATCGTCGCGGCCGAAGCGGACCTTGCGCAGGTCGTTCACCACCTTGAATGCTCCGGTGAAATCTTCCTCGTGGGCGAGGCATTCAGCATATATGAGCTGAATCTCTGCGTAGCGGAACTCTATCCAGGGCTGGTAGGAGCCGTCACGCACGTAGTCATTGTTACTCTCGTCCAGGAGCTTGCGCATATAGTAGCCGGTTATGGAGTTGCCGGGGGTCTTGTAGCTGCCGTAGGGGAAATACTTCTGGTCGATGCCGCCTTCGCAGCACTCAAGGGCACGGCCTTTCCAAATGGCGCCGTTATACAGCACGCTGGCCGCAAGGCGAGGGTCCCGGCCTCCTACATTTGCATTGGTTATGAAGCGTTTGGATGCATCGGACGGGTCGAAGGCAGTGCCGTCGGCATTGTCGAAGCTATCCACGAATTCCTGGGTGGGTCCGGCATATCCGCTGCCGTAGCTGCCGCTAAGGCACACGTCACCGGGCTGGGAATACTTCTGGTCGAAAGAATGAGTCAGCTGGCGGACAGCATACTTATATGCCAGAATGACTTCACTGCTGTTCCCCGTGAATATGTTGGAATAATCGGGGTCCAGTTCATAGCGGGTGCTTCCGATAATCTTTTCGGCAGCTTCCTTCGCTTTGTCATACCTTCCGGCATAAAGCATCTCCCTTGCCATCAGGGCATATGCAGCATAGCAGTCCAGCCTGCCGGAGGCGCTACCCGGTTCGGGCAGGTTCTCCGCGGCGAACTCCACGTCTTCATATATCTGATCCCAAGTCTTTGACACAGAAGACCTTTCAGTGTCCTTCAGGGCGGAGGTCATCTGGCTGATGTCGGTGTAAAGGATGGCGCCCAGGTCATCGGCCACGGAGCCGTGGGAGCGCATAATGAGGAAGTAGCAGTAGGAGCGGAAGAACAGGGCTTCGGCTCGCAGGCGCCCGTTATCCTTGAGCTGGCTGCCGTCCAGGTTGGAGAGGAACTCGTTGATGCGGCGGATCCAGCCGTAGCAGGTCGTCCAGCAGTCGAAATAGTTCTGCGAGACGCTCTGCTTGCCGGCGACCGTCATAATGAGGTTGGGGTCTCCGGCGCCTTCTGCTATGCTGCTGTATTTGAGGATATCCGTAAGGCCGTCGGACATGGAGGAATTGCTGCCTCCGATGGCATTGCTGCCGAACTGCCCGAAATTGGCTATTATCGGATAGAAGGAGTTCAGGTAGAGGTTGGCGTTGGCTTCGGTCTTGACGCCGAAGGACACGTCATACTTGTTGCCGGGGTTAAGGTCCACGGCGTTGCATCCGGCAAGAAGAACCGCAAGGGCTATAAACAGAATCTTTTTCATATCGCGTCCCTCCCTAGAATGTTATGTTTATGCCAGTGGATATGACCCTCTGCTGGGGGTAATAGCCGTTGTTGACGCTCGGGGCCTCGGGGTCGATGCCCATAGATGAGAGCTTTGAGAAGGTGAGCAGGTTGGAGCCGCTGACATATATCCTCAGGCTGCTGACGAAGAACTTCCTGGTGAACGAGGCAGGCAGGGTGTAGCCCAACTGGGCGTTCTTGAGCCTGAGGTAGCTGGCGTCCCTGCGCCAGAAGTCCGCAGCAACCGCATTGTTCGAGTTGCTGCTCAGGCTCAGGCGTGGATAATGCGCTCCCGGGTTGTCCGGGCGCCAGCTGTCTTCGACCAGGTAGCGGGGCGGGTTGCTGCCCCACTTGAAGACCTGGGTGTAGTAGGTGCCGTCACTGTATCCGAGGGCGGAGTAGTTGCCGCACAGGAGGATATCCGTGGCCGCAGCGCCCTGGAAGAAGACCGACAGGTCGAAGCCCTTCCACGATGCGCCTATGTTCAGGCCGAACATCCACTCCGGAATCTGGGAGCCTGCTATCCAGGTCCTGTCTTCCGCGGTGATGCGGCCGTCGCCGTTGAGGTCCTTGTATTTTATGTCGCCCACGCGAACTCCGGCGCTGGTCTTAGGGCTCATCGCGAGTTCCTCGTCGTTCTGAAAGAGGCCTTCGGAGACATATCCGAGCACGGCGCCCAGCGGCTGCCCGACCTTGCGCTGCCACACCGGGATGTTGTCGCTGTCGGTTGTGCTCACATAGCGGTTGCGGGCGAAGGAGACGTTGCCGGAGATGTCATAGCGGAATTCCCCTATCCTGTTGGAGTGGCCAAGGACCGCTTCGAATCCACGCACGTCCACTATGCCGTTATTGATTATGGATGAATAGTTTCCGCCGATGGACGGGGGCTGCTGGCCGGCCTGGGACTGGAGGATGTTGGTCGTTACCTTGTAGAAGACGTCGCCTTCGAAGGAGAGGAGGCCGTTCCACAGGGAGAAGTCAAGGCCGCCGTTATATGTCGTCGTCGTCTCCCAGGTGATGGCTGCGTTGGGAACGGCCGTGGTGGAGAGGCCCTGCGAAGGAGTGCTTCCTATGACCGCCACGGGTTTTGTGCTGATCGCAATGCCCTGGACGTAGAGGAAGTCATCGATATTGTCATTGCCCAGGACGCCCCAGGAGGCACGCAGCTTGAGGTTGTCAAGCCAGCCTTTGGCGCCTTCCAGGAAGCCTTCCTCGGAGATGCGCCAGCCCAGTGAAACGGCCGGGAAGATACCCAGGCGGTGGTTCTTGGCGAACTTGGCAGACCAGTCGCCGCGCACCGAGGCCTGGAGGAGATATTTCTGGTCGTAGGAATAGTTGGCCCTCAGCAGCAGGCCCTGGTGGCCATAGTCCTTGTGGCTGCCGGTCGGGGTGTTGGGAATCACCTCGGTGGCGAAGTTCAGGTCGGGAATCTCCGTTATGGACATATTCTGCTTGCCTGCGGAAAAGACCCTGTAGTTCGTTCCGCTCTGCTCCCACACCAGGTCGCTGCTCAGGTCGTGCTTGCCGAAGGAGCCGCTGTAGGTGAGCTGGAGCATATTGGTGTAGCGGGTGAAGAGGGAGTGGCTGTCGGTGAGCTGGTTGATGCCGGTACTCAGGTGGGGAGAGTTGCCGGGAGTGAGGCTCACGAAGCCCTGGGCATCTACGGCGCCATACTGCGGAGTAACCTGGGCGCAGGGCAGGAACAGCTTCTTGGTCAGGGTGTTCTGGATGTCGTAGCTGAACATTCCGCGAAGTTTCAGGCCTTTGACGATCTCATATTCGAGGGTCGCCGCAGTCTGGACGAAGGAGTTGTTCTTGTCGTTGAAACCGGATTCATCACGGGCCAGGATGGGGTTCTGGTAGCCCACATAGGAGCCGTCGGGCATACGCGGGTTGACCACGGGCTTGGCGGATATGGTGTAGAAGACTATGTTCTTGTAGCCCATATCCGCGCCTCCGTTGTCAAGGGAGGCGGTGGGGTCGCTCGCTCCGGCGGAGACTCCCGGCTGGTGGCGGTTCTCCAATCGTCCGGAGAGGTCCACCTTGAGGGTTATCTTGTCGGTGAGGCTGATGTCCAGGTTGGAGCGGAGGTTATAGCGGCGGAACCACACGTTGTCGATTATACCGTCCTGGTTCAGGATGCTGGCGCCCACGAAGTAGCGGACGTTGTCGTTACCGCCGGTGATGCTGACGTTGTGGTTGTGGCCTATAGCGGCTTTCTTGAACACCAGGTCAAGCCAGTTGGTGTTGGCGAAAAGGCCCTGCGGGTCGACCTTGTCGCCGCGCACATAGGCTATCTCGTCGTCGGTGAACTGCCGTGCCGTGCCGTCCAGGTCTGTGGCCATATTGTGCCAGTAGATGTACTGGTTACCGTCCAGGAGCTGGACCATATCGGAGTTTCGCGATATGGTGAGGGCGCCGCTGTAGTTGACCGTCACCTTGGACTTGTCGCCCCTTCGGGTCGTGACCAGGATGACTCCGTTGGCGCCGCGAACGCCATATACCGCGCTGGAGGCGGCGTCCTTGAGGATGGTTATCGAGGATATCTCGCTGGGGTCGAGGTTGCTGAAATCGCGTTCGACTCCGTCCACAAGCACCAGGGGCGCCGAGTTTCCGGTGGTGGAGATGCCTCGGATATAGATCTGGGAGTCATTCTCGCCCGGAAGGCCGGTGGTCTGCCTCGACACCAGTCCGGGCAGCTTGCCGCCCAGCATCGTGGAGACATTGTCCGTCGGAGCCTTGGTGAGTTTGTCGGTGGAGATTGCCGCCACCGAGCCGGTAAGCATCTCCTTTTTCTGGGTGCCATAGCCTACCACGACCACTTCGTTGAGGGCCAGTGCGCTGTCTTCCAGCACCACGCTGAGAGCCTCGCCCTGCCAGGTCGCTTCCTTCGAAGTGCATCCAATAGAGCTGAACACCAGCACATCCCCCTTCCCGACTCCGTCAAGGGTGAATTTTCCGTCATAATCCGTGACCGTTCCCTTCTGCGTTCCCTTCACCTGCACTCCCGCCCCGATAAGGGGCTCTCCCCTTTCGTCGCTCACCGTTCCGGTCGCGGACTGCGCCCACGCCGCGGCCGAAACCATCGCCGCCAGCAGGACCATCAGTAACCTTTTGAATAGCATCAATTAATAAAATCTAATTAACCAGCCACAAATTTATAAAATTATTTATAAATAAATAACACATAGTAAACAAATCCTCTGCTATTTCGGCAAAAATGCCAGAGGGCGCAGCTATTCGCAGAAGCGGGGAAGGACGTTGAAGGCGTAGGTCTTGGTGACGGCGATGGGAGGGATGGAGTCGTTTTCGAGTTCGAGGAAGTAGCCCTCCTTCTCCTTGCGGAGGATGCGGACCTTGTCCAGATTGACTATGTATTTGCGGTGGCAGCGCACCAGGGAACTCCCTTGGAAACTGGCCTCGATGGTCTTCAGGCGGCAGCGTATCATATACTTTTTCAGGGCGCCGGAATTATCTGTATACCAGACCATTACATAGTTGTCGTCGGACTCTATGTAGAAGAGGTTGTCGAGGCTCACCGAGAGTTTCATCACGCCGCTGTTGTCATAGAGGGTGACCTTGCGGGAGTCGTGGCCTGGCTCGGGGACTTCGTCGGTCACGACGTCGTGGGTGTTCATCAGGCGGATGGTCTTGTTCTTGTCGATTATGGCGAAGAACATACCGGCGATGATGTAGGGAATCGCAACGCAGAGGAAGGAATATATGAACGCCCCCTCGAAAAGGCGCAGCGTCGTTATTCCGGACGTGTCTATGATTCCCTCCCTGTTGCCCCACAGGGTGAAACCCACGTAGAGGATGCATATGAGGACTATCTCTCCCAGGTTCCAAAGGGAATACTGCAAGTAGTTCATCTCCAGGGAGAAGCGGGTCAGGTACATCACCCGCTTGCTGACGATTATGCAGCCCAGTGAAGCCAGGTAGAAGGCCAGGGACAGGATGAAGGCGCCGCTCGCCTTCAGCTCGAACCATATGTTGTGGGAGAAGGGAATGCTCACCAGGATGAAGAAAAGCGAGAAGAAGGCCGTGAAAGTCACGGTCCCGATGAGCTGGTATTTTGCCCTCAGATATGGCGGCAGAGCCTTGTTCATATATGCAAATATAATTATTTTCACTATCTTTGCAAATTATTATGTAATTAGACCATTATGACGGACAAAAGAGTGGTAATAACCGGTATGGGCGTCATTTCGCCCGTAGGAAACGACATTCAGACCTTCTGGAACAACCTCACCCAGGGCTATTGCGGCATCGACTTCATCGACGAATTCGACACCGAAGGCCTCCCCGTGAAATTCGCCGCGATGGTGAAAGACTTCCAGCCGGAAGAATATGGTATGGACAAGCCCTTCATCCGCAAGCAGGCCATTTTCACCAAGTACGGCATGGCCGCCGCCTGGCAGGCGATGCAGCAGAGCGGCCTGGTGAGCGGGGAGAATATAGCCCCCTTCCGTATGGGCGTATATGTCGGCTCGGGCGTAGGTGGATTCGAAGTGCAGTTCCGCGAGACCCAGAAGATGGTGGAAGACCCAACCGGACAGTGGATCTCCCCCCTGTTCGTCCCCACGATGATCTCCAATATCGCCGCAGGCAACATAGCCATAAAATACGGAGCCAACGGCCCCTGCCTTGACGTCGTCACCGCCTGCGCCACCTCGACGAACTCCATCGGAGAGGCCTTCCGCGCCATCAAGGGCGGATATGCCGATGCAATCATAGCCGGCGGCACCGAAAAGGCCACCATTCCCTTCGGCCTTGCCGCATTCGCCAACGCCACAGCCCTCTCCAAGGCCGAAAATCCCAAATATGCCTCCCTCCCCTTCAATGCCAACAGGGCTGGATTCGTGATGGGAGACGGCGCCGGAGTGATTGTCCTTGAGGAACTTGAGCACGCCAAGGCGCGCGGAGCCGTCATCCTCGCAGAGATGGTCGGCTATGGCAACACCTGCGATGCATATCACATCACGGCCCCTCGCCCCGACGGCACGACCCAGGCCCAGGCCATACGCTTAGCCTTGGAAGACGCCGGCTTCGACCCTTCGAAGGACAATATCTACATCAACGCCCACGGCACCGGCACCCGCCTCAACGACGTTGCCGAAACCACGGCCTACAAGACCGCCATCGGCGACTTCGCCCCCAAGGCCCACATCAGCTCCACCAAGTCGATGACAGGCCACCTGTTCGGCGCTGCAGGAGCAGTGGAAGCCATAGCCACCATCCAGGCCCTGCGTGACGGCATAGTGCCCCCCACCATCAATCTCGACTGCCCCGACCCCGAATGCGACCTCGACTACACGCCCAACGTCGCCGTCCGGTCAGATCTCACCCTCGGCCTGTCCTCATCCTTTGGTTTCGGCGGCCACAACGCCTGCATAGCATTCCGTAAATACAATGGCTGATTACCGCATCATAGAAGTCACCTCCGGCAGGGACCTGGAACGCTTCATCTCGTTCCCCGACAAACTCTACAGGAACTGTAAGCAGTATGTCCCGGCCCTCCACGGCGACCAGCGCAAGTCCCTGACTTCCTGCGCCTCGGCAAAATACTGCGACCACAAACTGTGGCTCGCCCTTGACGGCTCCGGCAAGGTGGTCGGCCGCATCCACGGGATGATCAACCCCCTGTACAACGACCTCTACTCCACCCGCCGCGCCCGCTTCGGCTGGTTCGACACCATCGAGGACATCGAGGTCGCCCGCCTTCTCCTGGGCACCGCAGAGGCCTGGGCGAAGGAGAAGGGAATGACCGAAATCCACGGTCCCCTGTATTACAACACCCTCGGCAAGCAGGGTATGCTGGTGGAAGGCTTCCAGAACATCCCGGTGTTCAACACCCTGTATAACTTCCCGTATTACAACGACTTCGTAACGGCCCTCGGCTTCCGGAAGGAATGCGACTGGCTGGAATACAAGATGGCCGCCTGCCAGGACATCCCCGAGAAGATGACCCGTATGGCCGGCCTGCTGATGGACAGGTATCACCTCCACGAGGGCAACCTCGACACCCTGAAGAAAGACAAGGAGCAGGTCCTCAAGTTCTTCCAGGCATATAACGACAGTTTCAAGGACGCGGTATATAACTTCGTTCCCTTCACCCCCGAGGAAATCGAGGAAGAGGCAGCGTCCTTCCTCCCGTATATAAGCAACAAGACCAGCGTCATCATAATGGATGAGAACGACGAGCTCGCAGCCTTCGGAATCACCATTCCGGACATCTCCAAGGCCCTGCAGAAAGCCCGCGGTTCCCTGTTCCCATTCGGATGGCTGCACCTGCTCAAGGCCCTGCACCGCTATGAGTATATGGACCTTATGATAAACGGCGCCGTCCCCAAATGGCAGAACACCGGCATATCGGCCATCCTCCACAGTAAGATGTCCGAGCGTTACCGCGCAGTCGGTGCCGGCTGGGGCCTCTCCAACCCCCAGATCGAGACCAACAGCGCCGTCAACGTCTGGGCCAAATATGGCGACAGCGAGCTGTATATGCGCCGCCGCTGCTACATAAAGAATATTGATTAACAGATATATGGCAGAAAATACGTTACTGGAAAAGGTATTGAGCCTGCAGGATAAATACAAGGCCCTGCAGGACCAGTTGGCGGACCCCGCCGTGATGGCGGATATGAAGAAATATGTCCAGCTGAACAAGGACTACAAGGAGCTCCAGCCCATCATCTCGGCCGGTCTCGAGTACAAGAAGATGCTCGACGAGCTGTCTTCCGCCAAGGACATCCTCCTCAACGAGAAGGATGACGAGCTGCGCGAGATGGCCCGCGAGGAGATTAACGACATCGAGCCCCGCCTGCCCGATATGGAGCAGAACATCAAGCTCCTGCTGATCCCCGCAGACCCTGATGACGGCAAGAACGCAATGGTCGAAATCCGCGGCGGCACCGGAGGTGACGAAGCTGCCATATTCGCCGGCGATCTCTTCCGTATGTACAGCAAGTTCGCTGACAAGCGCGGCTGGAAGCTCGAGGTCAACGACCAGGCTCCCGGAACATCCGGCGGCTTCAAGCAGATAGTCTTCAAGCTCTCCAGCAACACCGACGGAGTCTATGGCGTGATGAAATATGAGTCCGGCGTGCACCGCGTCCAGCGCGTCCCCCAGACCGAGACCCAGGGCAGGATCCAGACCTCGGCGGCCTCAGTGGCCGTTTTCCCCGAGGCCGGAGAGTTCGACATCGAGCTCAACCCCGCCGACATCCGCAAGGACCTCTTCTGCGCATCCGGCCCCGGCGGCCAGGGCGTCAACACGACCTACTCCGCCGTCCGCCTCACCCACATCCCTTCGGGTATCGTGGTCCAGTGCCAGGAAGAGCGCTCCCAGCTGAAGAACCTCGACCGTGCTATGGAAGAGCTCCGCACGAGGCTCTACAATATGGAGCATCAGAAATACCTCGACGAAATAGCCTCCAAGCGCCGCACTATGGTGTCCACCGGAGACCGTTCCGCCAAGATCCGCACCTACAACTATCCCCAGGGCCGCGTCACCGACCACCGCATAGGCTGGAGTATGTACAACCTCCCCGTCTTTATGGACGGCGACATCCAGGAATGCATCGACCAGCTGCAGATAGCAGAAAACGCAGAACGCCTCAAGGAAGCAGGAGAATA
>JAEEGL016961196.1_pt1 | contig 44060 bp, 36 predicted proteins | sample 9134231 | NCBI WGS metagenome assembly JAEEGL01 (sample SAMN16246548, study PRJNA631951) | gut metagenome | biome: gut microbiome; feature: rumen; material: fiber-attached | host: Bos | place: Iran: Karaj | collected 2018-10
AATATGGAATTAAAGATGTTAGGTCTTCCTGAATTTTCATTCGATGAAATATATAATGAATATGTTGAATATGGAAAGAAAATTAAACCATTCGTTTGCGATACATCAGAATTATTAGAAGAAGAAATTGAAAAGAATTCTAAAATATTATTTGAAGGTGCTCAAGGTGTAATGCTTTGCTTAGATCATGGTACATATCCTTATGTAACATCATCATCACCTACAGGCGCATCAGTTCCTCTAAATGCTGGTATTGCCGCAAGAAACATCAATAATGTATTAGGTATTTGCAAGGCTTATACAACTCGTGTTGGTGAAGGTCCTTTCCCAACAGAGCTTGATGGAGATTTAGCAACATATATTAGAGAACGTGGCCATGAATATGGTACAGTTACAAAACGTCCTAGAAGAGTTGGTTGGTTAGACTGTGTTGCCTTAAATTATGCAAGAAGAGTTGCAGGTATCAATTATTTATCATTAATGCTATTTGATGTATTATCTGGTTTAGATAAAATTAAAATTTGTTATGCATATGAATTAGATGGAAAAGTTATTAATACTGTTCCTGCATGCTTAGAGGATTATTCTCGCTGCAAGCCTTTATATTTAGAAATGGATGGCTGGAAAGAAGATATTACAAATGTTAAATCATTTGAAGAGCTTCCTTTAAATGCTCAAAAATATTTAAGAAAGATTGAAGAATTAACAAAGACTGAAATTGTAATTTTCTCTGTTGGTCCAGATAGATTACAAACTATTAAATTAAAGGAAATATTTTAATTGAAAGAAAAATTATTAATTTCTTCATGTCTTTTAGGAAATAATGTTAAATATAATGGTAAAAACAATTATATTTCTGGAATAGAAGCATTAAAGGATAAATATGATTTAATAATTATTTGCCCTGAGGTTATGGGAGGATTATCTATCCCAAGAATTCCATCTGAAATTATTGAATCTGAAGTTATAAATAAAGAAGGAAAAAATGTTACAAAAGAATTTAATAAAGGCGCAGATATCGCAATTGATTTAGTAAAAAAATATAAAATCAAAAAAGCTTTATTAAAAGATGGTTCACCTTCTTGTGGGTCTACATATATTTATGATGGAACATTTACAGGAAATAAAATAATAAATTACGGAATTACTGTAAGAAAATTATTAAAAGAAAATATAAAAATATATACAGAAAAAAATTGGATGGAGCTATTAGATTAGCTCCATTTTTTCGTAAAGAAAAAGGCCCGAAGGCCTTTTTTTAAAGTTTTCTTATACTTTCAACTGGTTGTTTTTTACTTGCGATTAATACAGGTATAAATGTACCAATTAATGAAATTATTAACGCACCAGCAAATATTAATCCAATATTAATAATTCCAAATTTTAATAAAACTAAATTAATATTTTCTGCTAATGATGTATTTAGTGAATTACATGTAATAATAGATCCAGCTACTGCAAGAATTACACAGATTATAGCGATAACTCCACTTTCACAGAAGAATATTTTAAATAAGTCTGTTCCTCTTGCACCTACAGCTCTTAAAATACCAATTTCTTTAGTCTTAGATGAAATAGAAGAAGAAATGAAATTGAATAACATTAAGGCTGCAAATACGGCAACAACTAATCCTACATATAAGAATATAGTTTTTAATTGATTAATCATTCCAATGAATATTGATAATGTTTGATATGTTGAATTTGTCATTTCATAATTATATGAACCAAAATCAGATAACATTAATTTAATATCTTCTTCAGTATAATTGGTTTTAACAATTAATGAATCATAATAAGCACTATCATCAGCTTTATATTCTGTTTTATATTCTGTATACCAATAATTAGTATTTTCTAAAGTAGCATTTTTATTTATAAAATCATCATTTAAAATGTATGAAGAATAATTATTATTGCCATCTATAGTAAAAATACCAATAATTTTAAATTGACCAGATTTACCATTTGAACTCTTATAATATAAACCTAAAGTTGAATCTTCTTTGTTATTATAATTATAATTATCCACATTTATATCATAATTTTTTATTTCAATATTATTAGCAATCAATATTTGTTTTAAAGTATTATAATCATCATTTGTAAATTGAGATCTTTCTTTTGAAATAATAGCTTCTAATTCATCTTTCATATTGATTGAACTAGATTTATTGTTGCTAGAATAATACAAATCAGAAGCCATTCTATATAAAAGATATTTGTTTAATAATCCATCACTATATAATTCTTCAATTTGTGATAAATAAGTATCATAATTAAATGTTTTTTCATTTATTTCAGTATTAAAATTATTAAATAATTCTTGAATTTGAGAATGTCTTAATGAAATAGCTTCATCACTTACCCAATTAGGATTTGCTAATTCAAATTCAAATAAATAATCCCACTCATTATTATAAGCATTAGAAACTTTAATATATTTATTGTAATAATTTAAATATGTATCAAGCACTTGTTTATCATCATTAGAATATTTTCCGCTATTTAATATATTTCTGATGTTATCTTTTTCTTCGTTTGTTAAATTTGCTGTTTCAGGAATATAATTAGTATCAAGCATTTGATATATTTTTTGATATTTATTTCTTTCAACTCTTGATAAATATTCTTGATAATCATAATAAGAAATATAAGCTTCATCTTCTTTAGGAGAAACATATGACATTTTATTTCCGTCTAAATCAGTAAATGTTAATCCTAATTTATCAACAAGCTTAGAACTAATGTATTGCATTCCATTATCTGGTGTTACATCCCACTCAATTCGGTAATTAGATACATTTAATCCTCTAACATATATAGTTGAAACATATTTATTAGAAGAAGAACTTGATAAATTATAATTAGTTTTATAATATTGGTAAAAATCTTTTGATACATATCCTAAAGCATGGAATGATGATTTTATATAATTTTCAAAACTTTCTTTTAAGTCTCTTAAATCTTTTTGACTTAAAGATGGATTTTCATTTTTTAATTCATCAAATTTAGATGGTATTTGACCAAAATCAATTACAGCTGTAATTTTTAATTTTTTATTAAATGAACCACCATTAGTTGTAAATGATGTTTCAAATACTTTATTAATTAAATCATCATATGAATTAATTGCTGAATCAGCATTTTTAAATGTTTCAAATAAATATTTAGAAATTGCTATTTCATCAGGTTTTGTAGGATAAGTACCAGCAATTATATTAAAACCATTTCCTCTTAAATAATCTTCACCTGCATCAACTAAACCTGTTACACCTCTATATTGGTAATAATTTCCATTAGGTGATAGAGTGTTAAATTGGATTGCATAACTACTCCAATAATAAGAAAATTTAATTACACCAGCATATTTATTATTAGATTTAGAATTTAAATATTCTATATCTTTATTACTGAATGCTGTTCTATCATGTGAAGCATAAGTTCCTGTTACTTCATCACTACCATCTTCTAAATTATACATATGGTTTATACTTTCATATTTATATGTTTTATTAATTTGTTCATAATCATTATCTGATTCTTTTAAAGCCTCTTTAACTGAATAACTTTGATCATAAAGCATTAAAGTAGAAGTGACACCAAACATTATTAACGCAACAACAGTTAATATGATTGTAAATATCATTCTGATAGGTTTTGTTTTTAAAGATGATGCACCTATTTTAAAAGCTTTAGGGAAAGGTAGGTGTGATTTAATAAATTTAGTGTTTTTAGGATCATATGTTCTGGTTTCAACTTTTTCTGTATTATTGAATACTTCAGATTTATTATCATCACTTATATGAATTGCATCTTTAATAGTTTTAACATTTTTATCAGAAGAAGTAATAATTACTTCACCTTGCTTAGATTTCAATAAATCATATATTTTATCTAAATCTTCACGCTTTAATTCATTAACATCTTTAATTGATAATACATTATCATTAATGACGTTTATATTTCCGGATATTTCTTTTGGTTCTATATGGAATTTAGACATATCAGAAATAATTTTACCATCCGCAAGCTCAATTATTCTATCTCCATATATTTCAGCAAAATCTCTATCATGTGATACAACAATTATTAATTTTTCTTTTGATAATTTTTTTAATGTATCAAATACTTGTTTTCCAGTATTAGAATCTAAGGCACCTGTTGGTTCATCAGCCATAATTATTTCTGGGTTTTTAATTAGGGCTCTTGCGATAGCTATTCTTTGTTTTTGTCCACCTGATAATGTATTAGGCTTTCTTTTAGCAAAGCCATCTAAATCGACCTGTTTTAATAATTCTAAAACTTTTTCTTTATCTTTTTTCTTTCCTTGTAATTCCAATGCTAAAGCGATATTATCTTCAACACTAAATTCATTTAAAATATTATATTCTTGGAATATAAAGCCAACAAATGTATTTCTATATGAATCGAAATCACTACCTGAAAAAGAAGAAGAGCTCTTTCCTTTAATAATAATTTCTCCACTATCAACTTTATCTAATCCACCAATGACATTCAATAATGTTGATTTACCTGAACCAGATTTACCTAATAAGAAGACCATGCCTCTTTCAGGAAATTGAATTGAAACATCATCTAATGCTTTTGTGATATTTCCTTTAACGTTATATGTTTTTTTGAGGTTTTTAACTTCAATCATTACTATTCACTCCCTTTTGCTTACTATTTATATAATTATAGCATTTGAATAATTATTATTCAATTTTTCAAAAATTAGTTAATTTTTAAAATAGTTTATTTGAATTATTATGAAAAACTTGTAAAATAATGTTAAGTGATTAACATATTTGGGAGTGGTTATATGATAGAACCTAGATGTAGTAATATAGTACCTTCTAAGAATTTGTGGGAGATTGCTATAGAATTTCTTGGTAAAATTGATAATAAATTAATGGATTTTAATTTAAAGCTTGCTTATATTTTATATAAGGTTTGTAAAATTGAAAAAATACCTTATTATGTTACTTCTAAGCTTGTTTTTTTAAGCTGTTTTAATGATGTAGGAAAGCTTTATGAATTAGAAAATAAAACTGATTCAACAATTGAAACATATTTATTTTTAAAATATTTTTCACCAGTTAAGGATTATACAATTATTTTAACTGATGAAGCTAAAGCTATTTCAGCCATTCCTTATTTAAAAGGATTAGTTTTTAAAGCTTGTAAGGATTATACTAAAATATTTTTAAAAACAAATGATAAGGAAGAAGCTTTAAAATATATAATCGATAATAAAAAAGAATATAAGCTTGTTGATGTTAAGGCTATAGAGGCTTTAACTAAAAAGACTGATTTAACATATGAATTTAATTCTTGTCATTATAAAACATTAATTTATAAATATGTTTCTAAAATGATTTTTTCAGCAAAGGAAAAGAATAAATTTATAACTATGTTATCATCTTTATTTGAAATGTATAGTGCTCAAACTCTATATCATTCTAAGGTTACAGCTATAATATCATATAAGCTTGCTAAAACATTGGGAATAAGAGGAAAAAGAGCTAAAAGATTATACATAGCAGGATTGTGTCATGATTTAGGAAAGGTATGTATACCTCTTAAGATATTAGAAAAGCCTGATAAGCTAACTGATAGAGAATTTACAACGATGAAAAAGCATGTTACATATACAAAAGAAATTTTAAATTCTAGAATGGATTATGAAATAATAGAGCTTGCATATCGTCATCATGAAAAGCTAGATGGTTCTGGTTATCCTAATAAGCTTAAAGAAAATCAATTAACAATTGATCAAAGAATATTACAGGTTTCTGATATAATTAGTGCCTTAATAGCTAAAAGAAGCTATAAGGAAGCATGGGATTTAGATAAGACATTAGCTATCTTAGATGATTTAGTTAATAATGGTAAAATAGATAAAAGAGTAGTTAATTCTTTTAAAATTAATTATAAATCCATTTTAAAATCAACTGATGCTTTTACTACTCAGGCAGAAAAATTATATGAAAAAATTAATAAAGAAAGAGCTTTATTAATTAAGAAAAGAAAAATTGAAGTTAAAGAAGCTTAGGGAGTTATAAATGAAAGAAAGAATAGATATATCTTTAGAGCATCAAATAAGCTTATTGGAAAAATATTATGATGTCGATAAAGAAAAAAAGGAAATTAATGTTAATTTATATTATGATAAAGCATCTGATTTATTAGATTATACTGTAGGTGATACTGGCCGTGAGATGTTTAATAATGATGTATTAGAAAAGATTAATGAGATTACTGAAAAATTTCCTATAGAATATAAAGCGAATATTATTTTTGTTATTAATGATTTTGAAGGATATAGTGTTGATGTTTTAAATGAAAAATTGACTGATATCATTGATATGAATAATTATCAAATAATAAAAAATAGAAAAACAACTTGGTTTACAGCAGCTATTTTAGCAACAATTGGATTTTTATTGTTGTTATTATTAGCTACTGCGAAGGCTAATAACTTTTTTGGGGATGGCTTAAAAAAAGAAGTATTAGAAGAAATGATGGATATAACAAGCTGGGTATTTATTTGGCAGGCTGTTACAGTATTATTTTTGTTAACTCCTGATATTTCTAAATTAAGTTTTAAATTTATAAGAAGAGTTAAAACTGTTTCCTTTTCTGATAATAAAAAAGAAATATTAAGAAAAACTACTAAAGAAGAATTGTTGGCTAATTGGGATAGCGATAGTAAGGTAAGCTCTTTAAAAAAAGCATTATTGTTAATATCTTCAACTATTATTTTAGCAATAGGCTTTTATAAGGCAGTTGATATAATAACTATTTTAGTTTTGGCAGATGGAAACGATAAATTAGTTGGAAGTATTATTACATTAGTTTTTTCTATCTTTTATATAATCGCTGGTTTAGGTGGTATAAACAAATATTTAAATAAGAAAAGATTTAATAAAATTGTTAAAATAAATTCAGTTATATTAGGCTTTTTAATTATTTATGCATTGGTACTTTATATTTATTATGAGCAATATCATGAATTAGTTTTATGTATAATAACAATACTTGTTTATATATTATTTATGATTTCTATTTTTATGCCAAATTTTAGAATAATTAAAAATAAAGAAAATGAAAAGAAGCTGTAGTTTTACAGCTTTTTTTGTGGCATATTTGTTGCATTTGAAGTTATATAATAATGCTATAAATAAAAAGAGGTGCTTATTATGACTCCTGAGAAAAGAAAAGAATTATATGAATGTAGTATATTTGGCTTCATAGAAGATAATTTTAAAAATTATAAAGGTAATAATGAAATGGATTATATTAATAAATCCATAGCTTATATTTTAAAATATGGAATGGATTTTAGAAATCCTACATTTAAATTACAAGAATTGATTTATACATTTAAAAATCAAATGGCTACAATGGTTGCTAAAAAGCAATTAGAATCTGATCCTAATGATTTAACTAATATGCATTCTAAAGAATATGATTTAGCATTAAAGTTTTTCTTTAAAGATCCAGTAGGTTTCATCGAAGCTAAGCTTGAAGATGATGATTTTTATAATTCAATTAAACCAAAGGAAAGCGCAGATTTTACTGGATTTGCTTATAAAGGATATATTAATAATTTAGATAGAAATAGAAAAAAATTTATTGAGTTATTTAAAGATAAACAATTTGAAAGAGCAAGCTTTAAATCTAAATATACAGCTTTTGAAAGTGGAAAGGTAGCTCCATATGATATTTTAAAAACAATTGAAATGGAAATACCTGAATCAGATCATTCCATTGAAAAGGTTTTAGCCAAGCTAAAGGCAGGTAAATGGGAAAGAAGATTTAATACTACTTCAAAAGAATATAAAGAATTTAAAAAGACAATTGATAATTTTAAAAATAAATTAAAACCTGGATATGGTGATGATAACGCATTAGAAGAATCTGCAATGCGTTATTTACGTCATAAATTTCCTAAATTGGAAGAGGGAAAATTACCAACAGAAGAACAGATAGCTAAGCTTAGCGGTGCTGGAAAAGGAAGAGCAAATTTTTGTGTAAAGGTTATTAAGGCATGCCGTGAGACTCGTGCTACTCAAGCTCAAATTAATAAAATGGTAAAAGGTGTTAGAGAATTAGAGCTTGGAAATCTAAAGCCTGAATATTTAAAAGCTAATGCTATATATGTTAAAGAAGAAAAGGCTGAAAAGACTGAAACTAAAGCTGATCCAAATAAGCCTAAAAGTGCTTTAAGAAGAGCGGTTAATGGTATTAAGACTAAAAGAAGTGTAAAATTTAATTTAGAATCAGGTCCTCAACCTGAAAGAACTAAAACTAAGGGTGGACCAAATGATGTTAAGCGTAAACCTAAATTTGTTGAACCTGAAAAAAAGAAAGAAACTAAAGTGAAAGAAGAATCTAAAAATCTTAAACCAAAAGAGGAAACTAAAGAAGTTAAACCAAAAGAAGAAGTTAAAGTGGTAAAACAAGTAGTTGATACTAAAAATTTCCAAGAAGCTTTAAAGGATGCTTTAAAGGAAGATGATTTAACAAATAATACAACTAATGTTGAAAAGAATATTGAAATGACAACTCAAATTCAAGAACAAAATGAAAAAGAGCTTTAGGCTCTTTTTCTTATTTCATATGATATTTTATTTTTTGTTCACGTTTATTTAAATACATCAATTCATCTGCCCTTCTAAAGACATCTACTAATTCTTTATCAACACCATTAACAAAGTCAGCCATACCACAGGCAACGGTAACTTTATCAAATCTTGAATTGACATCATTTCTATCTTTTATTTTTTGTAATAGATAATCTCTAATATAATAATCATTTCCATCTAATATGCAGACAAATTCATCTCCACCAACTCTAAATACTGTACTGTTTTTAAATGTGGAAGAAATGATTTCTTTGGCTTCTTTAATAAACATATCACCTACATCATGTCCTAATGTATCATTGATAATCTTTAAATTATTTATGTCACATAAAACAACTGAAAATTGATCGATTGAATTATTTGCGATATGCTTATTAATTTCTTTTTCAAATTCATTATATGAATATTTGTTAGAAGCTCCTGTTAAAGCATCTGTTCTTGCAAGATTTCTTTCAGCTGCAAGTTCTGTTTTATATTCATTTTCTTTTCTTACTTGTGAATCAATATTTGATACAGCAATTAATATGTGAGAAGAATCAGAATTTATTCTCATACATTTCATTGCAACGTATGTAGGCTTGTTTTTAAGAATTTGTCTATATATTAATCTAAATACAGGTTCATCAGCTAAAGCATTTACTATAGCATCTTTTGTAATTGCCTTCATAAATTTATCTTGATCTTCAGGTGCAATATATCTTCTAGCATTCATTAGTGAATCAGCAAAGAAGTCATTACCTTCAGCCTCGATATTTAATGCTTGAATATCAGCATTAATACTATATTGAATATATTTAGATGTGTTAATATCAACATAATATATTACGAAATAATCTCTTGATAGAGTCATAGCTATATTATTGTATGTGACACCTTCAAGAGCTTGTTTTTTCATTTCGATTTCTAGTCTCATTTTTTTATCGATATTTTCAACACCTATAATTAAATGATCAGGGTCATCAATAAATCTGATGGCTTTTAAGCATACATAAGTTGGTTTGTTATTAAGCATTAAGCGATATGTAAAAGAATAAGTATGCCCATTTTTTGTTTCCTTTAACAATTTATCTTTGCTAGTTTGGCTTATTATCATTTCAAAATCATCTTTGTAAATAACTCTTTTAGCATTTGTTAATAAATCCTTAAAGAAGTCATCACCTTTTTCTTGTATTGTAAGTGAACGATAATCTTGACAGTTAGTATAACCAACATATTCATTTGATATTGTATCTACATAATACATAACAAAATAATTTTCCGTTAAAGCTCTTGATATTTTTAAATTAATTTCTTGAGAATCAGAAAATTGATCGATTTTTTTGGTAATTTCTAAATCTAATTTATTTAAAACATCTTTAACAGAAGAAAGCTCTTTTAAAAATTCTTCAGATTCAATCTTTTTTAACAATTCTAAATTATTAGATTCATTTGCCATTTTTTTCAAATTGTTTACTAAATAAGATAATTCTTTCATAGAATCCCTCCCATTTTATTAAGTTTTTGTAAAAAGATTATTTAATATTATTATATAATAATTAAATTTATAAATAAATAGGCTTTTTTCTACAAAATAAAAAGAATTGTTAAGAAATTAATCCTAACAATTCTATATTTATTAAAACCCTACACAATTACCTTTTAATGTTGCACCAGAAATATCATTTTTACCATTCTTGGATGTACAACTATCAATAATAGCTTTACCGAATGTAACCTTATATCCTAATGCAGAAGGAGTACCAGATGCTGGCCAATTATAATTTTTCTTTTTGTTTGAATCACCAAGACAGTTAGTCATTGTAACTACACCGTTTTGATTATTTCTATCAAAGCCGTTTGCATAATTTCCGATAGCTTTACAATTAGTTAATTTATGTTGTAAAGGATCTAGGTGTGCAGCAACGCCAGATGTTTTATTGTCTACGCCACCCATCTTGAAGCCATTACCATCACCATAGATGCCATCGCAATAACCATTGTAATTTGCTTGGCAATTAACTAATGTAACTGCACCATGTGCTGCATAACAATCCCAACCATCATCTGAATTGTATTCAGCCTTACAATTTTCAAAATAGTTACCTGTACCTGAATGAAGCTTACAAGCAAATCCATCTGCATTTTCACCCTTTGAATCTGCATTGTATGTTGAATTACAATTGTAGAATTTGTTGTTTGCTCCTCCATTTGAAATTTGGAATCCTGCATCATGATTTCTTGTAGCATTTACATAATTAAATGTATTATTTGATCCTTCGATATAAATACCATTATCAGATGCATTTTTTACTGTTAAATAAGAAACAGTAGAACCATTGCCTAAGAAAGTTAATCCTCTTCCATTGCTTCCTGATGTTTGAGAAAAATCAATTGTACCGTTATTTGTACCTTTAATATTTACACCTGAAGGTACCTTAACAGAACCTGATTTTACTGTTCCATCAATAATGATAGTTGTTCCTGATTTAGCCTTTGAAATAGCTGTTGATAAAGAAGTTCCACCATTTTTTACAGTGATTGTGCTTCCGCTAGTTGATGAAGAACTACCAGATGAGCTAGATGAACCACTAGAAGATGAAGAACCGCTAGAAGAACTACCTGAAGAAGAACCGCTTGATGAAGTGCCACTAAAATCAACTTGGATCTTATATAAATTTATATTGCTGTTTGATGAATATAAATAAATATATCCCTTTGATCCGTTGTAGTTGTAGCTTTTTGTTGCTGCTGTAGTAGAAGCAGACATAGTTCCTAATTGAGAACCACTAGAATTTGCAACTACTAATGTTCTTGATGAAGCTGCATCTAATGTAACCTTTACTGTTGATGCGCCTTCAACAGGAACCTTTACGCTACGATAGCTTGTTGTTCCTGAACCACCAAGTGCTAAGCAGTAAGTGTAGCTTGTTCCACTTACAGATACGGTGTTTGCTTTAACTTGCATTGTTTTACTTGAGCTTGCAGTTAAAGTCAAATTATCAACTGTCTTAGTTGATGTGATTGTTCCTAGAGACTTAAAGTTTGAGTTCTTAAAGTTCCAAGAAGCTGAGGATGCTGCACTCGCACTATTAGCTAAAGCAAAAACACAGAATAGTGCTACAAGTGAAGCTAGTCCTACAAAAAATTTCTTAATTTTATTCATTGTTAAATTTTTTCCTCCCCTTAAACGATTTTTTAAAACTAAGATGCGACTATGATAACATATATTTTGAGCAATGTAAACGCTTTTACAAGAAAAAATGAAAGCGCTTTTAATTATGTGAAATTGTGTGATTTCTTTCATTAATTTTCATAGTTTTTTATTAGATAAATTACAGTTTTCCACACTTGCGTAAAAGTAAATTGTACGCAATATAATGTAATATTAATTACAGAAAAGAGTTAGTCATAACAAATTTTTGTTGACTTTGAATGAATTAAGACGTAAAATATCTTTAGTTAGTTTAGACAAACTAAAAAAGGATGTGTTTTTATGCCATTAGTAATTGCACCACAAAATGTGGAATTGAAAATTTTAAAAGTGCTTGCAGATGAAAAAGATAAGAAGCATTTTGAATCATTAGGAATTGCTACAAATCAAAATATCACTGTTTTAGCTAATAACGGTGGTAGTGTTATCGTAAAAATTAAAGAAGGAAGAATTGCATTAGATAGAAACATTGCTACTAAAATTGTTGTTACTATTGCATAAGGAAAGGGAAAGAATATGGAAACTAAACTTGTTGAATTGCAGGTAGGCGATTCGGGAACTATTAAAAAGGTCTTAGGTGAAGGTAAAGTTAGAAGAAGATTATTTGATATGGGTGTTACTCCAAATGCAAATTTCTTTGTTAGAAAAAAAGCACCTTTAGGAGACCCAATTGAATTAACTATTAGAGGTTATGAATTAACTTTAAGAAAAGACGAAGCAGAGCTTGTTCTTGTTGAAAAACAGGAGGAAGAAAAATAATGAAGACATTTGCATTAGCAGGAAATCCCAACTGTGGTAAAACTACATTATTTAATGCTTTAACAGGCGCAACAGCTCATGTTGGTAACTGGCCTGGTGTTACAGTTGATAAAAGAGAAGGTACATATAAGAAATGTCCAGAACCAGTATCTATTGTAGATTTACCTGGTATTTATTCTTTATCACCTTATACACCAGAAGAGGTAATTTCTAGAAATTATATTTTAGATGAAAATCCAGCTTGTGTTATCAATATTGTTGATGCTACAAACTTAGAGCGTAATTTATATTTAACAACTCAATTAATTGAAATGGATGTACCAGTTGTTGTAGCTTTAAACATGATTGATGTCATCGAAAAGAATGGTGATAAGCTAGATGTTGAAGCATTAGAAAGAGAAATTGGTGTTCCAGTTGTTGCTATTTCAGCTCAAAAGGGTACAAATATTGATGTTTTAATGAGCAAAGCATATAATGAATGCTTAAAATCTAGAACAGGAAAAACTGTTTTAGAAAACAGTACATTAAAGCATTTAATTAATGATTGTAAGGCAGCATTTACAGGACTTAATGTAAAGCATCCATTATTCCATGCTATTAAGCTTGTAGAAAATGATGAAATTGAAACAGGAAATCATCCTGATTTAGTTAGAATTGTTGATGAATTTAAGAAAACATATACTAATGAAGTATTTGATGATGATTTAGAAGCAATTGTAGCTGATGATAGATATACATATATTTCTAAGCATTATGGAAAAGTAAAAGAAAAGAAAGAAAAACAAGAAAAGGATAAATTAACATTATCTGATAAAATCGATAAGGTATTAACTAACCGTTGGTTAGGTATTCCAATTTTCTTAGTTGTTCTATGCTTAATATTTAGAATTACATTCGCAGAAAACTTATTCTGGGTACCATTAAATGGTTCACCTTCATTTGAAGGAACAATCTTTGAAGGATTATTCTGGACAGATGCTGGTATAAATTCTCCTGGTGTTATTTTACAAAGCTTCTTAATTAATATAACTGATTGGTTCAATGGAGTAGTAAAAGGTTGGTTAGAATCAGCAGGTGCAGCAGGTTGGGCTACAGGATTGATTTGTGATGGTATTTTAGCTGGTATTTTTGCCGTATTATCATTCGTTCCACAAATTCTATTATTATTCTTATTCTTCTCAATTTTAGAAGATTCAGGATATATGGCTCGTGTTGCATTTATCTTAGATAAGATTTTTAGAAAATTTGGTTTAACAGGAAGAGCATTCATGCCAATGATTATGGGCTTTGGTTGTTCAGTTCCTGCTATGATTAACACTAGAACTTTAGCAGAAGAAAGAGAAAGAACTACAACTATTAGAGTTATTCCATTCTTCTCATGTGGAGCAAAACTTCCAATTTTAACAGCTATTGCTGGTGGTATTGCTCAAGCATTTGGATTCCCTCATGTATGGTTAATTACATTCTCTATGTATTTAATTGGTATTTGTGTTGCTATTATCACAGCACTTATTATGCGTCATACATCAATGCGTGGACCTTTAGCTCCATTCATTATGGAATTACCAACTTACCATATGCCTCAATTTAAAGCATTAATGCTACATTTATGGGATAAGCTAAAGCATTATGTTAAGAAGGCATTTACTATTATTTTAGTTTCTACAGTTGCTATTTGGTTCTTACAATCATTTACATTTGATTGGAAGTATATCGAACAAGCAAACCCATCTGATATTTTAGCTGAAACATATGATTCAATGCTTGAAAATGAAGAATTCGTATTAAAGCTTGAAGCATTAGATGAAGATGAAGAAGGATATGCAGAAGAAGGCGGAAGTGAATTATTCTTCGCTAAGATAGCTGAACTTGAAGAAAGCGAAGAAGCTGAAGATCAAGCTAAACTAGAAGAATTTAATTTAGTTGCTGATGAAATTTATCAAGAAGCATTCAATGCTTATGTTGAAGTAGTAACAGATAAAGATTACAAGGATACAGGAGATTCAATCCTTGCAGGCTTCGGTAAGCTTGTTCAACCAATCTTCACACCACTTGGATTTGGTTCTAACTTAAATGAAAATGGTTGGGTATTTGGTGTATCTGCTGTTACAGGCTTAATTGCTAAAGAAAATGTTATTGCAACATTTGCTGTACTTGCTCAATGTAGCGAATCAGTTCCTACAAATGTTGAAGAATATAAAGAATTAATGGTTGCCGCATCTGATGAAGAAGGTGTTGATGCATCTGTTACAATGATTAATAATACAGATATTAAGAATCATGGTGGTTGGGCTGCTTTAATTGCCTTCATCGTATTCAATATGACTACAATTCCATGCTTTGCTGCAGTTGCTACAGCTAAGGGTGAATTAGATAAGAAGAGATTCTGGTCAACTATTGGATTCTGGTTAGCAACATCATATATAACTTCTACGATTGTATTCTTAACATTAAGATATGTATGGCCTATTGCTATCGTAGCTGCCTTATTTGTAGGCTTAGGCTTTGGTATACATTATTTTAATAAATATAGAGATGCAAAGGTTACAGCTGAAAACTAATGAAACCCATTGATATAATTATCTTAGTTGGTGTAATTTTAGTAGTATTATTAATCGTAGGAAGATATATTTATAAAAGAATTAAAAATCTACCTACTGGAGAATGCTCATGCTGTTCTACTAAAAAGGGTGTAGGTAGAATGGTTAAAAATGTTCAAAAAGAAATAGACAACGAATGTTGTTGCTGTAAAAAGACTTCGTAAGCTTCATGCTTATGAAGTTTTTTCTTTTAAAAGAAATTAATTGTTGTATAATTATTTTGTATATAAAAAAAGGAATATTAATTATGGTCTTAATAATTGCGAATGTATTGTCGTTTATTGGTAATTTTTTATTTACAGCGGCATCATTATTTAAATCAAAAAAGAAAATATTATTATTACAATCAAGCAATTACATTTTAGCTATTATCGCTGAATATTTACAGGCTGCCTTTAGTGGAATGGTCCAAGAAGGTGTTTCATTAATTAGAAATGTAACTTTATTATTTGTTAAAACAAAAAATAAAATTGTAAAGCTAATTATCATCTTAACATGCTTAGCAGTTGCTGTTTCTGTTGGTATATTTATGAATGTTAAATATAATGATAATGCTTGGTTCGGGTACCTACCTGTTGCAGGATCAATTATTTATTCAACTGGAGTAATATTAGCATTCATGTTAAATGTTGATGAATTAAATGCGGAATTAATTATTAAGATTGCTTTATTTATAAATTCAATAGTATGGGCTACATATGGTTATTTTGTTGAATTATATCCTATATTAATATTTAATATTATTACAATTGTAATAACTATAATTTCATTTATTAGAATTATAAATGATAAAAGTAATATTAAAAAATTTGAAGAAGAAAACAATTTAAAAGAAGCTTGAGCTTCTTTTTCTTTTTAATAATAAAAGATTTATTAAAATTAAATTGCATAAAATCAATATAGGTGATATAATGAAAATAAGAGGTGAGGACATGAATCTATCATTTAATCAAAAAAGAATATCAATTTGTTTGAAGCTTGTTGTAATCATATCAGCAATAGTAGGTACAGTTTTAAGCGCCATTCAAAGCTCTGAAGCTTTTATGGGTGGAAATACAGTTTTTATGTATTTTACAATTCAATCTAATTTGTTAATTGCTTTGGTATGCTTGTTAGGATTGGGTTTATTATTAATTAATGGTAGAAGTGGAAATGCCTGGTATTTAATAAAATTTGTATCAACCATTTCAATTACATTAACAGGATTAGTATTTTGTTTTGTATTAGCACCTACAATGGGAACTCGGGCTTGGGGATTGGCCAATGTTTTAACCCATGTTATTGTTCCTATTTCAGCAATATTTGACTTTTTTATTGTAGGGTTATATTCTAATTATAAGAAGTTAGATGTTTTATATGTTATTATTCCACCAATTTTATATGCAATATATGCAGGAATTGGATATGCATTAAATTGGCAATTTGGTCCTAATATGAATTACCCATATTTTTTCTTAAACTGGGGAAGTAAGGCTGGTGCCTTTGGATTTTCTAATGAATTACCATTTATTGGAGTATTTTGGTGGATAATTTTATTATTGTTATTACTTATTGGATTAGGCTTTTTATATTTAAAGATATTAAATTCTTTAAAGAAAATAAATAAAGAATAGAAAGGTGAAATATTATTATGAAATATGCAATTAGATATTATAGTCAAACAGGAAATACTAAAAAATTAGCTTTAGCTATAGCTGATGAATTAAAAATAGAAGCAAAGGATGTTAAAGAACCATTAGAAGAAGATGTTGAAGTCTTATTCTTATGCAGTAGCGTATATTGGCATGGTGTTAACAAAAATGTTAAAGCATTCGTTAATGATAATGCTAAAAAGATTGGTACTATTGTAAATGTATCAACTGCCGCCTTAATTGAATCAACATATGCTCAAATGAAAAAAATAACTAAAAAAGCAAATGTTAAATTATCAGAACGTGAATTCCATTGTCGTGGAAAATTTGCTGCATTACATGCATCACATCCAAATGACGATGATTTAAATAAATTAAAAGAATTTATTAAAGAGGTTACAGCGTAATGCAAGAATTTGATATTCAAAAATATATGTCTGATAATATTGAAGCATTAGTAAAAGATATTATTAAGGCAACATTTAAAAATCCAAAAGAAAGCTTATTTATGGTTAAATTTGCTAAAGCTAGCAAAAAAGCATCAAAAATAAGAAAAGAATATGAAGAAAAAGGTGACCATATACCACCATTTTTAATTGCAAGTATAACTTCTAGCTGTAATCTACATTGTGCAGGATGTTATTCTAGAAGCAATAATGCAACAGTAGATGAAAAGCCTGTTAAGCAATTAAATGGTGATGAATGGTTAAAAATATTTAAAGAAGCAAATGATTTAGGTATTAATTTTATTTTACTTGCAGGTGGAGAACCTTTATTAAGATTTGATGTTATGCTTGCTGCAAGTAAAGTATCAAATATAATGTTTCCTATATTTACAAATGGTACATTTATAAACGATTTATATTTTGATTTATTTAACAAAAATAGAAATTTAGTTCCAATTTTAAGTATAGAAGGTAATAAAGAAACAACAGATTTAAGAAGAGGCGCTGGCATTTATGATAAATTAATAAATAATATGGCAGAGCTTAATAAGCGTGGCTTAGTTTTTGGTGCATCAGTTACAGTAACTAAAGAAAATTTAAAAGAAGTAACATCAGAAGAATTCTTAAAATCATTATCAGATAGAGGCTGTAAGGCTGTTATATTTGTTGAATATGTTCCAACAACAACAGAAACAGATGAGCTTGCTCCTGATGATGAGGACAGATTATATTTAATGAATGCTTTATATGAATTAAGAAAAACAAAACAAGAAATGGTTTATATAGCATTCCCTGGAGATGAAAAGAATTTTGGTGGCTGTGTTGCAGCAGGAAGAGGATTCTTCCATATTAATTCTCATGGAGGAGCTGAACCATGTCCTTTCTCACCTTTTTCTGATATTAATATTAAAGATACATCATTATTTGAAGCTTTAAAATCACCTTTATTTAGTGCTATAAGAGATGGAAATATCTTAAAAGAAGAACACAAAGGTGGCTGCGTTTTGTTTGAAAAACGTGAACAGGTTGAAGCAATTATAAATAATTCTAAAAAATAATTATTAAAAGTTAAGCGAAAAAATGCTTAACTTTTTTCTTATTTTATTACACTAATTTAATATATTTTGTACCCAAAATTAAATTAAAAGCATGTTATAATATTTATAATAGAAAGCATTTTTAAAAATTTAAAATATATTAATTGGGGGTATTTTTATGAGTCAAAATATTTCATCAAGAGATTTAGTACCTTGTTTATTATGCTATGATCCTGTATGTACTAAAGCTTGTAAGAAAGGATTAAATCCTGGAAAGATCATAAGATCATTTAGATTTGCTAATTATATAGGCGCTATAGAGCATTTAAATGATTCCTGTATAAATTGTGATGCACCATGTGAAAAAGCTTGTGTAAGTCCAAATAAAGTTAGAATTAAAGATTTATTAAGTAAGGTCTATGAAGAAAAATCAAAACGCGATATAACATTTGAAAGAGTTAGCCTTAAAACGAACATTTGTGGAATACCTATTGAAAATCCATTCTTGCTTAGTTCATCTGTTGTAGCATCAAGCTACGATATGTGTAAAAGAGCATTTGAGGCTGGCTGGGCAGGTGCGGCATTTAAGACTATTTCTATGATTGATATTCATGAAGCATCACCTAGATTTTCAGCTATAAAGAATATTGATGGTTCTTTTTCAGCTTTCAAAAATATTGAGCAATTAAGTGACCATTCAGTTTTAGAAAATTTATTAATCTTTAAAAAATTAAAAAAGGAATTTCCTAACAAATTCCTATTAGTATCAATTATGGGACGTGATGATAAAGAATGGGAATATTTAGCTAAAGAAGCAGAAAAAGCTGGAGCTGATGCCTTAGAATTAAATTTTTCATGTCCTAATATGACAGAAGATTCAACAGGAAGCGATGTAGGTCAAATACCTCATCTAGTTGAAAGATATACAAGAGTTGTTACTAATGCTGTAAAAATTCCTGTAATTGCTAAATTAACACCTAATGTAATGACTATGTCACCAATGGCTATTGCGGCTAAAAAAGGTGGCGCTAAAGGTATTGCAGCTATCAATACAATTAAATCAATTACTGAATTAAATTTAATTGATGCATTATATAATAAAAAAACATTATCAAATATTTCCGTTGGTGGATTAAGTGGTAATGCTGTAAAGCCTATTGCTTTAAGATTTATTGCTGAAATGGCTCAAAATGAAGAATTGAAGGATATGCATTTTTCAGCAATGGGTGGTATATCAACATATGAGGATGCTTTAATGTTTTTAGCATTAGGCGCTGGCTCATTACAAATAACAACTGCTGTAATGGAATATGGATATAGAATAATTGATGATTTAGTTGATGGATTAGAATTATTTTTAGGTAAATTAGGCTTAAAGAGTATCGAAGATATTGTAGGTAGAATTATTAACAAGGTAGTTGATATTAAAGAAATAAAAAGAGATAATATCATCTATCCTAAGTTTATTAGAAGCAATTGTGTCGGCTGTGGAAGATGTTATATTTCATGTCAGGATGGCGGACATCAGGCTATTAAATTTGAAAATAGATTGCCATCTCTTGATCCTAAAAAATGTGTTGGTTGTCATCTTTGCATTTTAGTATGTCCAAATTATGCTATTGTTTCTAGTAAATAAAAGTATTACAATAAGAAAGTAAATTTTAATAAATGGGGAGATTATATATGAAAATTATTAAAAAATTATTAGGGTTATTTGCTGTTATATTTGTTTTATTCAGCATCACTAGCTGCAATAACAACAAGAATTTTAAATTTGAGTATTGGAATGATTGTGCTTCACTTAACACACTAACATCTTATGTTGATGATGTTACAAATGACAAATCACAATATTTTATTCCTGTTGAAAATAGAATAGCAGTATTTGATATGGATGGAACATTATGTGGAGAATTGTTCCCAACATATTTAGAATATTTATTATGTGCATATAGATGTCTATATGATGAGGGTTATGAAGCATCTGAAGAATTAAAAGAAGTTGGTAATTTAATCATGGAAGGTGCTCATGGTGATGGAACTGGTACATATCCAGCTGATATGGCATTAATTCATGGTAATGCTCAAGCAAAAGCTTTTGCTGGTCTTACACCTGATGCATTTATGACTTATGTTAAGAATTTCTTAAATAGAGATGCAGATGGATTTAAGAATCTAAAATATAATAATTCATTTTATTTACCAATGATTGAGGTTGTTTCATATTTACAATTAAAGAATTTTACAACATATATTGTAAGTGGTTCTGATAGATTCATTTGTAGAGCATTTGCTTGTGAAAGGCTAAATATACCATTTAATCAAGTAATTGGTATGGATGTAGTATTAAAAGGAACAGCTCAAGGTGATGCTGAAAGCTTAGATTATACATTTAAAACAAATGATACATTAGTTAGAACAGATGAATTATTAATTAAGAATTTAAAAACTAATAAAGTAACAGCAATTGCTAAAGAAATTGGTAAGCAACCAGTTTTGTCATTTGGTAATTCATCAGGTGATGCTAGCATGCATATGTATACTATTACAAATAATAAATATAAAGCAGAAGCATTTATGCTTATTGCAGATGATGAAACAAGAGATTATGGAAATACTACAAAAAATACTGAACTAGGTAAAAAATGGAAAGATAGTGGATTCAATGTAATCTCTATGAAAAATGATTTCAAAACAATTTATGGCTATAATGTAGAAAAAACAGAATTAAAATATAGCTTTTAACACAAAAGCCCATTCGTTTAACGATGGGCTTTACTTTTTTATACGGGGGGGGTATAATCAAATTAGAATTATAACTATAGACAGGGGAAAAGTGTATATGAAAAAAAATAATAATTTTTGGGCAATTGCGTTAATAATTAATATTCCTGTTTTCGCAATTAATTTATTTTTGTTTACTCCTATGCTCGTTGAGCAAATAAAAATGGGCAAAGGAACAATGATTGAAATGGGAGCATTACTTGTCTGGCTTATTAATTTAATTACAATCGTTCCGTTAATAATTGGCATTATATTTTCATTTTTATCTATTTCCAAAAATTATAAATGGAGAACAATTGCTAATTTTAGCTTAATTATATTATCGATATTAATGATGTTTTTAACAACTTTATTCATGACAATATAATTTTAAAAAGATGGGAAACCATCTTTTTTTCTCTGTTGCTCACTTTTTGCAACACCTATTTGGTATATTTTAAGAGGTTTTTTTATTAATCAATTTGGGAGAGTTGATAAATAAAAAAATAATTGCAACAAATAAATGGGAGTTTATTTAATTTAATCTTAAAATAATTATTAATGATTACTATCTACGCCAGTCCAATCGATATTATTATTTTAAATGATTAATGGGTTGCAAAAAATGATGATAATTTTTTTAAAATCATCATAATAGTTTGCTTAAAATCTTTAAAGATGAAAAAAGTTTAGTCTTTATTAATCGATTCACTTTAAGTTTCGGGAGAAAACTTAAAGACAAATTTTAGATTATGTAATTATTCACAAATATTAGATGTGTTTTTTATTTTTTTCTAATAGTAGCTATTAGTATAATTATATTATCTTTAAAAAAATTAAATACATTTATTGAAGCTATTAAATAAAATAAATATTTAATATATAATAATGTATAGGGTGATTACAAATGCGAGAATTATTATTTTATTTAAATGATCATTTTGTCTTATTTTCATTATGCATAAGCTTGCTGCTTGTGTTAGTAACAACATCAAATGTTGGTGGTAAAAATAGACGTCTTTTAATACTTATTGTTGCAGCAACAATATTGCTTGCGACAGCGGAATATACTGAAACATTATTTAATAAAGATCATACGAATGTCCCTAACTTCGGAAGATATTTCTTTTCAGTTTTAGCATATATTTTAAGACCAATTATCATTGTACTTTTCTACCATATAAGATTAAATTTCAAAACTAAAAAGTACATATTATTATGGATAGGTGTTTTCATAAATACAATAGTTTATTTAATCGCATTGTTATCATATAAAATCCCTGAATTAAGATTTGTTATTTGGTTTAATGAAACAAACTCATTTGTAAGAGGAAGTTTAGGATATACAGTTTATGTTGTTTGTGCATTATATTTATTGTTCTTTATAATTACATCTATAATTGAAACAGCTAAGTACAAAACAAGAAAACAAATCGATTATATTATTATATTAGCTGCATCACTTGCTATTTTTGATCAAGTGTTAGTTACGGTATTAGAATTAAGTTATTCAAATACATCAGAAATATTTATTATAGGTGCTTGTTTGTATTATGTATTTTTAAATTATGAAAAGGCTGCAGATGAATTTGTAACTCATGAAAGACAAATGCAAGAAAAAACAACTGCATTAATGCTTTCTCAAATTCAACCTCATTTCATCTATAATACTTTAACAACTATCCAGGTATTATGTGAAATTGATCCTGAAAAGGCGGCATCTACAATTGAAACATTTTCAAAATACTTGAGAATGAATACAGATGCCTTAAGCAAAACTGTTCCAGTTCCGGTTATGGAAGAGGTACAGCATGCAATGGCATATTCAGAAATAGAAAAGATAAGGTTTGATAACATAGATGTTATTTTTGAAATAAACGACAAAGATTTTAAATTGCCTGTTTTGACAATTGAACCAATATTAGAAAATGCTATTAAATATGGCATTAGAGCTCGTGAAAAAGGTATTGTAACAATTAAAACATATAAAGAAAACAATGTTCATTATTTAATAATTGAGGATAATGGTGTTGGCTTTGATGTTAATAATGTTAAGCTTGATGGAATGAACCATGTTGGTGTTGAAAATGTTAAAACAAGAATCATAAATATGTCTAAAGGAACGTTCAAAATTGACAGTACAGTTGATGTAGGAACAACTGTAACAATTACTATTCCGGAGGAAGAATAATGAAGGTTATTTGTTTAGATGATGAAAAAATTATACTTCAGGGTATGATTATAAATTGTAAAAAAATTGATAAAATATCTGAAGTAATTGGCTTTAATACCTTTAAAGCTTTGCAAGAGTATTTAAAGGATAATACAGCTGATGTTATTTTTTCAGATATAAATATGCCTGATGTCAATGGTATAGATGTTGCAAAATATTTAAGGGAGACACATCCTGAAATAAATGTTGTTTTTACAACAGGCTACACAGAATTTACCAACCAAGCTATTAGAGCAAATGCAAAGGGTTATCTATTAAAGCCTATTAGTAAGGAAATGATTGAAGAACAAATTAATTATTTTTTAAACAATAATGTTAACAAAAGAATTAAGGTTCAAGCATTTGGTAATTTCGATATTAAAATAGATGATAAGCCAATTACTTTATCATCTAAGGCAAAAGAAACATTAGCATATTTGATTGATAGAAATGGTTCAGCTATTACAAGAAAAGAATTAGCATCAGTTATATATGAAGATGATTCATATTCAAGAACAATCCAAAGCTATATTACTAAAATATATGCAGAAATAAAAAAGGTGTTAGAAGAACACCATTTAGAAAATTTATTAATTACAGATCAAAATAGCTACGCTATTGATACAAATATGATTATTTGTGATGCATATGAATATTTAAAAGGAAATAAAAAATATAAAAATGCATTCCATGGAGAATATATGATTCAGTATTCTTGGGCTGAATCAGAACTTTATAGATTCGAATAGATTGGGATTGTTATTTTATATAACAAATTGAAAGGTGCCAAACGGCACCTTTCTTTTTTTTATGAAACAAATGATATTAAAGCAACAATACCTGCAGCGGCATACATTAGAACTAATGAAATACCATAAATTGTTATTAGTGTTATATCAACCTTTGTATTACGAGCATTTTTATGTGGATGATATAAAAGGACAAGAGGAGCTAATACAATTAAAAATGTATTAAGTCCTATACCCATTTTATTTAATGTAGTATTTCCTTCAAATATTATTTCAAATATCCATATAATAATTATTAAGCCAGCACCGATTGCATTCTTTATGAATATATATCTATTTCCCATAAAATATTTAAATGCATTTTCTTCTCCGTATTTTTTCTTATAATATAGTCTTAAGAAGAATAATGATACTAAATAAGTTACACCAAGGATAGAAAGAGGGAATCTATCTCCTCTAAATAGATATTTAATCCAATAATTATTATAACTAAAATTGAACATTACCTCAGCATTTGATAAGAAAAATGAGATAAATATTAATAAAATAGGAATTATAGCTAATGATCTAAATACAATTAATCTTTTCTTTGTCTTTATATAATTTGGTGTAAAGAATAAGAAAAACATTATTAAAAAGTAGCACGTTGCTGAGAAGAATGGATTAGGAATCATCACTCTAGTTAAAGAAAGTGATAAAACAGAAGTATTCTTAGTTAAACTTTCAACAATGGATGCTTCTAATACATAAATTAAAAAGAAGACCATTGGATATAAAAGTAAATTTCTAAATAATCTATTATCATCCATATAAACATCGAAATTGATAAAGAAGATTATGAACATACCTAATAGCTGAATTGAATAAAATGTATTAGCATAATCAATATTACTTTGAGAATAATTACCTATATTAAATGTATAAAATACAGCTCTTAAAGTTCCTAAAACAACTAATAATATACCTATTATTTTTAATACAGTTTCAGGGATGAAAGGCATAATTTTAATATCCTTTTTAACCTTTTTATTCAAAGGCTTTAAATCTAATAATTCATCACTGTGACTAAATGTTATTTTTTCGTCTCTTTCTTTTTTATAAATCATTGCATAACCAAATAAGAAAGAGAATAAGCATGAAAATACTAATGAAACAAACATTGTTATTCCTAATACTATTTCATACCTTATGTTTTTTTGTTTAGTGGTATACATTGAATTTATTATTTCTTCAAATGTTGTATTAATTTCTAATTTGTTATGCATTAAATTAGTAAAATCATCTTTAATATTGTTATGTGAAAAGTAATCTCTAACAAAGTCATGGTTGTTGTAGTTTTTAGAAATATTAAATTCATCTGCAGTCTCTGTAATTATATCTAATGTTTCCTTTCCAGTAGTATAATCATATTCATAAACCATCCAGTTATAAATATTATCTTCTTCATAAGAAGAATATTTTATTACATAACGATAATCATCTGTCCATATTATTTCTTGAAATTTCAAATCTGTAGTAGTGTCACTATTTATATCTTTAATTATGACTGCTTTTTCATAATTATCATATGTATAAACTTCAGATATTTGTGGATATTTAAAATCGAATAAAGAAAAATTCCAATCACCTTTTTCTTTTAAGCCTTTATTTAATTCTTTTATATTTTCTTCTTGGGTAATAAGTGATGTAGAACCTATTTTATTACCAGCAATAAGGCTTGATGTTAAGGCTATAAGGGATATTATAGCTATTATTAAGAATGTTATTCTAACCTTTCTTTTATTAAATAAATGATATAAGAAATTTGTTAATTTCATATATTTTTTATTTTCTAATTCGGTTGGATAATTTCTAATATCTTCCAAATAATAATTATAATCAATATTAAAATATTCAGAAATTCTTATAATATCATTTTTGTTTGGTTTTATATATCCAAATTCAATTAAACGATAATGAAGAGGTCTAATATTTAATAATTTAGCAAATTTTTTGATGCTTAATTTTAATTCTATTCTTTTTCTATATAAGAAGTAGTTATATGAAATGTTTTCTTCATTTAATATTATTTCTTGATTCATATTATTTCCTCCTTATAAACTTACCTGTTTTAATAAAACATCATTTAAATATTTATTATTATGATTATATAAATTATATGTAAATTTATTAGTTGATGTTATTTTAAAATCAGCATCAGAAGGAATATATATTTTATATCCTTGTTTTAATTTTTTAATTGTTAACTTTGATAAGATATTACCATTATCGAAATAAACATATTTATCATTATTAATTGTTAATTCAAATTCAACATCATCGTTTATTTCGATTATATTGAAAGATGATTTAATACTTAGATTACTATTTTCATATAAATTATCTAAAGAAGTAATATGGCATAATAATAATTCAGGAATGTGAGCACTACCAATAGCTTTAATATTAGAAGAATTAATTAATGTTCTTGTTTTAGCAAGACCGTTTTCTGATAATAAAATATTTCCTACGAGTGTTGCTAGATTTTTTACTAAAGATTTAACATCGCTTAATTCAATATTAAAATCTAAATGTTTGAATGCTCTATATAATAAAGGCTCTAAATCCTTAACTAATTTGCCTAAATTGTTTTGGATATCATATAAAATTACTTCATTAGGATCATCTCTTATAATGTTTTTACCAAAATCAATACCTAAATTAATAATTGATTCTTTAGGTGATAGTCTTGAATATAAAAATGAAAATAATTCAGTTATTATATATTGTACATTATCAACATAATTATCCTTTGAGCCTACGATTTCACATATTAATGAAATTAAATCATCTAAATATACATATGGACTTATGTTTATATAAGGTGATGATAATTTGTTTAACATTGAAATCATTGATTCATCTTTAAATGTATTTATCATATAATCGCCAACTATGTTATAATTTGGCATTTTTTTCATTTTCTTTGAAACTAAATCTATTTGTTTTTGATAATTTAAATCTGTAATAATATCAGGTAAGAATAAATCATTGCCATATCTTATAAAATTATAATTTCTTGGGGCAACGAATGGTACAGGATCATTTAAATTAATTATTGAGTAAATATTTGAATAATTTTCTCCTTTTTCAAATATTTCATTATCGCTAGATTTTATAATTTTTCCAGCTGGTGGTTCAAAAGAATAAGCATAAATATCATTTTTATCATATTTAACATTGTTAGATAATATATTTTCATTATTTACTAAACCATCATCTATTCTTCCACAGGCTACATTTACTGCAGCTCCACCTCTAGAATAGCCAGAGGTCCAAATCTTTATATTACCTTTGATATTTAATTCATCAATATATTCTTTTAAAAATTCTAAATATATTTCTGATGCATCATAGAAGCCTTGAGCGAAATTTTCATTTTTACCAATTGTAAAATTACTAGCCCATTCTGAAAAATATCCTGCGCCTCTAACAGTAAGGGCAATTAATGTAAAATCATCAATTTCTTTAGATGCAGCATATACACCAAAAGAATCTGTTGTTGGCTTTTCTATACCATATTTATTAACTTTATAATTTTTAAAGCCTAAAGTTTTAAATAATTCTTTAGCATTAATATCAGAATTTGAAAAATCATCGGAAGTAGCAGAAGAAAATCCTGCAAGAGCAAGGCATGCTGATGCTGATGCTAAATTAGGATTATATTCGCTTGCTGGATTTTTAAAATAATTTTCGTCAAAATTTATTTTGTAAGGAACCTTTTCTGCAGTTTTGTATGACGCAAAATTAAAATTTGGTTTATCTTTATTACAAGAAGATAATAATATACATATTATTATAAAAAAGAATAGCGATAGTATTCTTTTAGAATTTTTCATAAACATATTTAACTCAACTCCCTATGGGTCTATTATATAATAAAGTAACTAATTTTCAAAATATGTCCTTTAAATAATATTTATATTTATTGTATAATTATAATGTGGTGATGTTATAGTGAAGAAATTATATAGAAAGATTTTTTCGTCTTTATTTTTAACAATAATAGTTTCTCTTTTAGAGATTGCTATAATAATTTTATTTTTGTTATTATTAAGATTTTTAGGAGAAGTAGTAATAGACTTTTTTGCGTTAAATATTGATCAAGCAATAGCATATTTTATTTCAAGATCTGTATTTATATTGGTTGAAGCAATATTTTTCTTAGTTGTTGTTGATAAAAACGAAAATCCTGAATATAAAATACCTTGGATAACTTTAATTATTATTCAGCCTTATTTAGCATTTGTTATTTATTTATTCTTTGCTAATCATGGATTAGGAAGAATTGAAAAATATGTTGTTGAAAGAAATAGACAAATAAAGAAGGATGAATTTGTATTAAATCAAGAAGAAAGATTAGCATTCCAAGAAAAAATACCAGTATCATACAGAGGTGTTTTTAAATATTTAAGACATACAACTGGTATGCAATGTACAAGAAATAATAAGGTTACATATTATAAAAACGGTGAAACATTCTTTCCTGATTTTGTAGAAAGCCTTAAAAAAGCTAAAGAATTTATTTTTATCGAATTTTTCATAATCGGTGAAGGTAAATGGTGGAGTGAAATAGAACAAATATTATTAGAAAAGGTCCAAGAAGGCGTTGAGGTTAGAATCTTATATGATGCCTTAGGTTCTTTTACAATTTTACCTAATAATTATGCTAGAAAAATGAGAAAAAAGGGCTTTAAGATTTATAAATTCCATCCATTTAAGCCAATGCTTTCAGGTACATATAATAATAGAGACCATAGAAAGATTGTTGTAGTTGATCACCAGCTTGCTTATACAGGTGGTATGAATTTGGCCGATGAATATGCAAATACAATTGAAAGATTTGGATATTGGAAGGATACAATGGTTAAAATAGAAGGACCTGGTATTGGTAATTTAATTACAATATTTTTGGAGAATTTTGATTTAGCCCAAGGAAGAATAAGTGATTATCATAAATATTTATCAAAGCCATATGAACATTATGATGATGAAGGATTCGTCTATGCTTTTGGTGATGGTCCAGGAAGCTATGTATCAAATGAACCAATAGGTGAAGAAAATTATATTCAAATTATTTCTGCAGCAACAAAATCATTATGGATTTCAACTCCTTATTTAATTCCTTCATATAGACTTTTAAGTGCTGTAAAAACAGCAGCTAAAAGAGGTGTTGATGTTAAATTATTTGTTCCTGGTATTCCGGATAAAAAAATAGTATATTGGTTAGCAAAAACAGAATTTAAGCAACTTATGGAATCAGGTGTAAAGGTTTATATTTATAAGCCAGGCTTCAACCATGAAAAGCAAGTTGTTGCTGATGATATATTAGCATTCTGTGGAACAATTAATTTTGATTTTAGAAGCTTAACACACCATTTTGAGTGTGGTGTTACAATGTATGATGTTCCATGTATCAAAGAAATGGTTTTAGACTTTGAGGAAATGGAAAGTGTATCAATTGAGGCACAAGCACGTAAGAAGCTTAATTTAATTCAAAGAATTGTTGTTGTAGTTATAAAAATATTTAGAACAATGTTATAGTTTGTTTGTAATTTTATGATTAAACTAGTATAATAAAAATATGAGTACATTAGATCAAGTTTTAGCAGAAAAAATTGGAAGCTGGTATATAGGTGAATGGCCTATTGGTAATTTAGTTTTATGCTTGATTGCTATAGTTTTATCCGTCATTTTATGTGGCGCAATTGGCTTTGAGCGTGAAAAAAGAGGAAGAACCGCAGGTCTTAGAACCCACCTTTTAGTAGGATTGGGTTCTTGTATCATTATGATAATTTCTATATATGGATTTCCAACTCATATCAAAGATCAAACTTATAACCATGATGTAGCAAGATTAGCTGCACAGGTTATTACTGGTGTAGGTTTTTTAGGCGCAGGAGCGATTATACATCGTAACGAAGGAATTAAAGGTTTAACAACTGCAGCTACTATTTGGATTGTTATGGCAATCGGCTTAGCCTGTGGTTCAATGAACTTTATTCTTGCAACAACTGGAACTATAGTCATATTAGTATGTCTTATAGCATTTAAAAAGATTGAAAGGAGAATTTCTAGTAATTATCCAGTTGTAGTATTGCACGCAGAATTAGGAAAACCAACCATATCTAAAATTTTAGAAATTGCAAAGAGCTGTGAATGCTATGTTAAGGATATGAAATCAGAGCTTAATGAATCAGATACTTTAACAATTACTTTCGTTGCAGTATCAACAAGTGATACTTTTTCTAAAATAGATTTCGTATCTAAAATAGAAAAAGTTGATGGAGTTTTAGATGTTGATATTTTGAATGATCATTAATCTGCAATAAAAAAATTAATAATTAAAAATAGAGGATGCGAAATGCATCCTTTATTTATTGTTGCAGGTTTGTGGCATTTAATATGATATATTAAATAAAAAGGGGTGTTTTAAAATGGGCAAGGTAAAATCATTTGTAGAAAATTATTCTAAAATAATAGAAGTATCTTTTTCATTTATATCATTATTAATTGTCGGTGTCATTGGTACTACAATTTCTATTAATAATAGTATTACCTCTAGAGCTTCGTTAGAACTATCAAGGGCTCAATCCCAACCAACATTTGTGGTTAGAAGTGAAAAAACTGTTGGAACAGATGCTGAAAATGCAAGTGAAGTAATAACAGTAGAAGTTTCAAATGGCTTTGCTGAAAATGTTGATGTTAAAGCATATTCGTGGGTAAGCTTCAGTTATGAAGAGGATGGTAAAACTGTAGAAAAGAAGGCACATCTATCGAATTATTTTCCATCTTTATATTATTCTGGAAATAATAGAGGCCAAATTTTAACTATAAAGGATGAAAAATCCTATGGTAAATATTTGCAAATTAGAAAAGAAATATTCGATGATACAAAAGAAAGAACTTATGAACTTACAAAATTCAAAAATATATCTTTAAAAGCAATAGTTTCAATATCATATCAAGATATTAGTGGAAATGATTATGTAAAATATTATGAATCAAAAAATGATTTATATAATCATATTGATGATGCAGAAGGATCAGCAATTATAAAAGATATAAATAATATGCCAAAAATTCTTATGGAGAATTTAACAATAGAAGAATTGGATAAATTATAATTTTTTTGTTTTATGAGGAGGGTAATATGGGAGATTTAGATAAGCTTGTTTACAAAGGATTAACAATAAAAGATTTTGATGAAAAATTTGATAAATTAAAAACAGTTAGTGAAAAACTTGATTTTTTAACAAATTATATTTTGTCATATGGAATAGAGCATGACCCTAGAAATCCTAAAAATGATAAAGAGGAAAATTTTTCAATAATTGAGCTTATTGCGCATGCAAGATTAAAATTTATTGACGCATCTTTAAGTGCAAAAGCAGAATATGAAAAGAAAAATAATGTTAAATTACCAAAAAATGTAATAGATCCTTTAGATAAGAATTATAAAAATTATAAATCTCAAAAGAAATTTATAGTTGAATCATTAGAATATATTAAAGAAGTCGCAGAAAAAAGAAGAAATACTTTAAATGTTGATAAGAAAAATCCAGAATATGATAAGGTTGAATTTTATAAAATGAATTTAAATAGAAATCTTATCTATATTAAAGTTTTTGATGATTTTGATGATTATTGTAATGGATATTTATTAAAGGATTTATCAGGCATGGTTGGAGAGATGGTTTATAAAAATTCATCTTTAGAGAATGAAGATTTATTGAAATTAAATAAGGGTGGATTCTTTGAAAGATTGTTTAAAACAACTTCAAATGAATATTTGAATTTTGAAAATGCATTTAAATTATTTAATGACCCAAGTAGTCAAACATATGGAAATACAGAACCAGTTAAAAATGCCGCATTAGCATATTTAAAATATAAAATACCTACATTTACTGATAAACAAAAGCTACCAAAGAAAGAAGATATTGAAAGATTATCAGGAACATCAAGAAAAAGAGCTGAACTATGTGTAGGAGTTCTTAAAGCTATTGATATAGAAAAGAAAAGAGCTGATGTAGCCAATGATTTATCACAAGAAGAAAACGAAAATGAATTCTATGAAAATTTAAATAATAATGTTGATGAAGCTAATAATTTTAAAAAGATAGAAGATTATTTTGCTGAAACAGATAATAGTCTTTCTAGAGATTTAAATAATTCAGAAATGGATGCAAATAAATAAATATGAAAAATATGAAAAACATAAAAATATTAGGAGTACCTTTTATAGCATCAGTAGCTTTAATTGCAGTATGCTTAATTGGTATTATTATAGGCTCAATTTTTGATTATGATATTTCTTTAGGGCTTGCAAATAAAACAAGCATAGGAACTTGGTTTGCAAATTATGGTGGATATTTTTCTTATTGTTTATATCCTGCCGCAGGAATGTGTCTATTTAAGGGATTAAGAAAGAAAAATTATAAAATAATTGCTTGGGGATTATTAATTGCTTCATATTTTTTAGCAGTATATTATTGTAATTCATATTTTGGAAAATCAATTAGGACAGCATTCAATTATGAAGCAGGTGTATCACCATTTATTATTTCAATGCTATCATATTTATTATGGGTAGTATTACTTGCTTGGGTTCCACCTTTAATGTATTATCTATTAGATGATGATAATCCTAATCTTTTAATTGTAATTGGTTCTGTTATATTAATTGCAGGTATTATAAGTGATTGTGTTAATTTATGGTTAAAGCAGGTTGCATCAAGACCAAGATATAAATATCTTATTACTTTAGATGATCCAAAAGCACGGTTTAAAAATTGGTGGGAAATGTCACCTAATTTAGCTGGATCTAATGATTCATTTAAAAGCTGGCCAAGCGGCAATATGACTATAGCAACTATGATGTTTGCCCTTCCTTTATTTGCTGATGTAATAAGATTTAAAAAGAATTTAATAAGATGGGTATTATATGCATTTGCCTTTACATGGGTAATTATCTATGGATATAATAGAATACATATGACTGCTCATTTTTTAACTGATGTTTGCTTCGGTACTTTAATCACATATTTAATTTTTGCAGCCGCATCAATAATTGGAAATAGTGCATTAAAAAAAGAATTAGCTTTAGCTAATGAAATATAAAAAATGAAATTATAATAATTAAAAAAACTCCAAATTGTATTGGGTACCAAACAAATTGGAGTTTTTTATTTTGTATTATTGACCTTGTTCAACCTCTTTAATGTCATCTTCTTGATCAACAGTTAAATCTAAACTTTTGAAGAATTCACCATCAGGAAGATGCATTTGGAAATCAGAAGTATAATCTAATGATAGTGTAGCTTTATCAATTTCTAAATTTAATAAATGTCCACCTTTTGTTTTATCCTCTGATACAAAGTGTAAATGCCAACCAGTTGTATTAATAGTATTCATATAAGGTGGCATATATAATGCTACAACTGTTCCATTTATTTTCTCATAGTCGAAAAATGTTTGATCTGTTTTTAAAACATCGACTAAAGGCTTATATGGTTCTTTTTGAGCAAGTTCACTTCTTACATTCATTTTATTAAATGTTCCTGAAATTTTAGCCATACAGTATTGATTTGAATTATAATCGTTAACTTTTTTATTTAAAATTGTTAATAAACTATCTAAATCCTTAACATTATTTAAATCGATGCTTTCATCATTATCAAATACTGTTACATTAGCAAATGGTATTAATTCAGAATCGTTAACAACTTCAACAGTACCGTCACCTTTTGCTCTATAAACAACACCATCAGTCATTATTAATTCTCCATTTAATTTATCAAATGTTCCAATACCTATATCTCCCATTTGCTTCAATTCTTTTACAGAAATAGAACCATAATAATCTCCTAGCATTAAACCTTGCAATAATGAAACTTGATGAATTGTTTCAGATTGTTTATTGTCTTTTTTAGAATTATTAGCGCAAGACGCTAAAGATAATATTAATGCAGTAGTAATAATTAAGTTTTTTAGTTTTTTCATAATCTTTTTTAACATATTAGAAAAAATATGCTAATCCTCTCTTCCTTTGCTTAATTATATAAAAAATAACTTATTATATGTGCAACATTTTATTAAAACATTGAAGAAAAAAACAAAAAAAGGTGAAAAATCACCTTTTGTTCTTTATAGATGGCAGGGGCAGAAGGATTCGAACCCTCACTAACGGTTTTGGAGTTCTAAATTTTCTAGTAAAAATCCGTCTATTTTGAATAAAATTCGATTTGAAATGAATCATTTTAAACGAAAAATAGTTTGAATCCAACCAAGTCCATCTATTTTGCACGACACAATTTTCGACACAAAAGGGCATTTTTTCTTGAGTACCTTATGTGTACTGACTAAATCAATCTATTTTGAATGAAATTAAAACAATGACTATTTTTAAAAGTGGCTTAGTTAAGCCTTTTTTTGATGCTTTCGTTCAAAATAGACGGGAGTTTCAAAAAGATTTTTGGTGAGGGGAAAAAGCAGTTTAACCCAAAGAGGTTAATTTTTTTTATAAATTTGATTGAATGATTCTTTTTGACGTGCTATAATAATGATGAACCTAGTTATAGGTTAAGGAGGCAAAAGATATGGCATATACAGAATTTGGTGAGTTTTTTAGAATCTTAAGAATCAAAAACCATGAAGTTCTAGCAGATGCAAAAGTGTTTCTCGGAGTATCAACTGCATTTATTTCAAGTGTTGAATGTGGTAAAAAACGGGTTCCAAGTGATTGGTTTAATAAAATAACAGATCACTATAATCTTTCACAAGAAGAACAGGCTGAACTTAGACATGCAATTGACAATTCTAAGAAGATAGTTAAATTTGACTTGTCAGCAGCTTCAAGTCTACAAAAATCAGTTGTACTACAATTTCAGCGCTCATTTGATGAGGCTGATGAAGAAACAATGAAGGAAATCCAAAAAGTATTAGAAAGGAGGTTTAAGAAATAATATGGATTATCGCACTAAATCTATTTCAAGAGAAAAATTAAGAAAATATAGTTTAATTATTAAAAAACTTTTCAAATGTAGAAACAAGTACTTTTTTGATGTTATTTTTGCGTTTGAAATTTTACCGCTATATTTCAACAATGTAACGACTGAAATAGTAAGTGATGATGATTCTGATTTAAAAGGAGCTCCAGCAACCACAATTCCAGATTTTTGTGGAAATTATTGTATTAAGGTTAAAGAATCTATTTATAATAAGGCTTACTACGAACAAAATGGAGGATATCGAATGCATATAATGCATGAAATTTGTCATGTCATTTTATTCATGTTGGGATATCTTCCATTTTTTGATAGAGCGTATAAAAATAACGAGCTTAAACCTTATGAGAGCATTGAGTGGCAAGCTAAAGCATTAGCTGGAGAAGTGTTAATTCCTTATGAAAAAACACGTGGAATGACTTTAGAACAAATTATGAAGAGATGCAAAGTGTCTAAAGATGCTGCTCAAAAAAGAATTGATTTGGATAAAGAAAAGGAGGAATAAAAATGTATATTCAAAGCAATAAAATAAAAAAAGCAGTAGACCAAGCTACTGCAACTGAACCATTGTATAATGATTCCCTAAGCAAGTTTTATTATACAAAAAAACTTGGATATTGTCTATATTTTGGAGGTGTTTTTTTGTATGATAGACGAAAAATATAGGGATTTTTTGGTTGTAAGGCCTCTACCTGAAGATGTCGAATTAGACAAATTTAGAATGCCAATTATAAAAAAAATCGAAATAGTAGGAGTTAAGACCAAGAAAATAAGAGTTACGAATTTCAACAATTTAAATAGTGTTTTAGATAAAAACATCACAATTTTAGATACTTTTAATTATGATGCCGTGTTAAAACGTCTTTGGAATGATCCGTTGAAATATGTTGCTAAATTTCAAGGCTTAATGGCTGTTGCTAGCCCTGACTTTAGCATTTATCCAGGTATGAATCCGTATGAGATTGAACATAATATTTTTATGTCAAGGTGGTTGGGAGCTTTGTGGCAATCTTGTGGTATTAATGTTATTCCGACAATTTCTTGGGCTGGTAAAGAATCATATGACGTTTGTTTTAGTGGAATAGAAAAAGGTAGTATCGTTATTATTTCAACATTGGGTGTTGATAAGAATTTTGATATGTTTATTTCAGGATTTAATGAAATGAAAAAACGAATAGAACCATCGTTAATAATAGTTGTTGGAAAATTATATGATAAAATGGAAGGCGATTTTTTGCATTATACTCTGACGGATACCTTTAATCAACGTAAGAAGTATTATCAGCCATCTTTGTTTGAATTCAGCAATTATGTGCAAAGAAAGGATGGGAATGTGTATTATGGGTGGTAGAGGCGCTTTTAAGAATGTATCATCAAAAGATTTTACATTTGTTGAAAATGGGCAGACATATTTTAAAGTTGCTGAAATTGATGGCGTTGAAATACTAGTAAGAAAAGGAAATGTTTCAGTGAAGGCACCTGAATATTCTCATTCTGCTAATAAGATTTATGCAACACTACAGAACGGGAAATTAAAACATTTATCGTTTTATGATGAAAATCATAAGCAATTTAAATCTATTGATTTTATGCATGAGCATGGTACAAATCATGTTAAACCTCATGTTCATTTTGGTATGCAACACATAAAAGACGAAAAAGGAACTCCTCCTAGTCGAGCGGATTATGAAATTATTGATAAAATTAATGATTGGATAAGGAGCAAATAGAATGAGGATAAATGAATATAAAACATTTGAAGAATTTTATGAAGAGTACAATTATGATCGAAACATTGAAGAGGAACATTATATTGGATTAGAGTTCGAATTTCATGGTGAATATTATCGTTTAGGACATGATTATTCTAGTGAAGACAGTTATGAGTTTAAATATTGGACATATGAATTGATTCCTAATGAAAATGGTGAAAAAATTTATTTGAGTTCGGATTGGAAAAATATAGGTCAATATAAAAACTTGGATGAAGTGCTAGACAATTGGGAAATCGATGGTAAAAAATTTAGAGAAGTTATTATGATGGATGAAACACGAATTCTTGCTAAAGATTAAGTCCAAAAAAGAGTTGATGAAGATTTAAGTCAACTCTTTTTTTGTTCTTTAAAGCTTACTCATGATAATCTATTAAAGATTATACTGTAAATAATATTGATAAAATGTACAAAAAAGAGCTCCAAAAAATGTGTCAAAGCAAATGACTTTGGAAATATAAAAGAGATATCTGAACTTTTGAAACAATCAATGTAAAAATTGTTTTTTTTAATTTTGTTAGAATTCGGATTTTCTTAATTTTTCCGAATTAACTTTTGTATGTTTGTTTATACTTTTTTTAACTTGCGACAGTATTCACGACAGCAAAAAAATTCAAAATAGTCCGATTTTAAGCCTTTTTTTGTCAAAAAAGCATACAATAATAACAATCCACGACAGTATTTACGACAGCATTGTCTAAAATCTATAGTACCGTATGTGTGGGTAAAAAAATAACTAAGCCTTAAATTTGGCTTAGTTATGCGCTTTTTTATAGATGGCAGGGGCAGAAGGATTCGAACCCTCACTAACGGTTTTGGAGACCGGCTTGCTACCATTGACAATATGCCCCTAAATTTGACAATTAAAAGTATATCATATGTAATATTTTTTTTCAAATGATTTTTATAAAATAAAGATTGTTTTATTTTTATCCACATTTTTTTAATAAAATAACTATTTATAAAATTAATTTTATAAAGTATAATAAAGTAAGGTTTTACAATACACTACGGGGAGTTGAGTTGTATGAGTTTAGAGAAAATATTAGAAATGAGTATATATTACGCGCCTGTTCTATTATTTGCCTTGTTTGTTTTTTGGGGTTTAATAAAGGGTTTAATAAGAGGCTTTAGAAAGAGCTTAATATTATTTATACAGGCACTAATTGCTGCTGGTATATGTGTAACTATCTTTTATGTTTTAGTTAATAATACTAAAACGGATGCTATGATATATGACATATCAAGTAAATATATTGATTACAATAATCTTTTAGGTACTACGACTAAATACCAAACATTAAAAGAAGTATTAGTTGATGCTATTTTAAAGGATCAGGAATATGGCCAAGCATTTACTATGGTTATAGCTGAAAATGGAGCATATATTGATACTTTAGTTAATTTAGCTTATAGATTAGTTCTTTTTGTAGTTTTATTGGTTGTATTTATTCTTTTGGTATTCTTATTCTATTTAATTTATCTTATTTTCTATCCAGAAAGAAGAAAGAAAGCTAAATTGGAAAGAAGAGAACAAGAAGGAAATGGAAACGGATATAAAAAGCATGTTTTATTTGGTGGACTAGTTGGTGCTATAAGAGGCGCTATAGTTGGCTTAGTATGGATGTCATTTGTTGGTGCATTATTCTTTATTGTTGCCGGTGGTACAGGAGAGGATAAGGCTGATACTTATCCTGAATATACATTTACAGATCAAAATATGAATACAGCATATGAAGCATATAAGGTTGTTGGTTCATATGGCTCAAGAGGTATTTTTAGAGTATTAAATACTGTTAAGGATAAAGAAAATGTTCCATATTATTTATTTGCTGCTAATATGGTTTTAGCTGGAAATTTAAACGATGAGGAAGCGGGTATTCATACAACAGTAAGATTTACTAAGGAATTAGCTAATTATACTGGCTTTGTTAATTCAACAATTAAGCTAGTTTTAAAATATGATAAAAATGGCGTTGTTGAGAAAGCAATGAAGGAAAATGATTCTGATAAATTAGTAGATTATATGAATGAATTAATGGAAAATGAAGATTTCCAAAATGAATATGATGCATTAATTGAATCATTTGATGCCGGTGTATATTTTGTTAATTTTGGATTATCATTTGTTAATTCAATCGTTGCTCATAGAAATGAATTAAAATTTACTGATAATTTGAATCCTGAAATTATTGAATTATTGGATATAGTTTTTGATGGTGAACATAAAATAACTGTATCATCACTTTTAACTGAAGGTGATGCAAGACAATTAATGAAGAGTTTAATAACTGTTTTATCAACACAAGTATCAATCGATAAGGATGCTTCTAGTGTAGATAAAGGATTTATTTATGCTAAATCATTTATTCCTGAAATATTAAAGCTTTCTATGTTTAAGGATGAATCAAGAAAGCAAATGTTCAATCCTTTAGTACAAGATTTATATGATTATTTAGCTACTAAAACAATTCAAAAATCACAAACTGAGGAAATGGCTTTAGCTATGGCTTCATTTGATTCAAAAGAAGCATTAGCTTCAAATAATGCTCAATCTATTGATTGGATGGGTGAGCTTGCAATGTTGCTTGATAGCTCACTAGATATTATTGATATAGCTGAAAATGTTTATGATGAAAATAAAAAACCACTTGAAATGATTTTTGACATTTTCCCTAGCGATAATGAAGAAATTAAAAATGAAAACTTAACTCATTATAATAAATTAATTGATAATTTATCTAATTCTAAATTATTAGATGTAGTTTTATCTATGACAGTAATCAAGGATGCAATTGATAAAGCATTAGTTAATTTACCTGGTAATGTGACACTTCCTTCAAAGATTAATTATGCAAATACATATAAAGATAATGGAGAAATCGAAAGTTATGGTGAAATAAATGTACTTTTGACATCATTAAGAGAATTAATTTTAAGTGAAGATTCAAAAGATATAATTACAGCCTTAACAGAAAAGGAATACGATGCCACAATTTTAAAATCAATTTCTAATTTATTTACAAGTAAAACTTCAGATGGTGAATCTACAATGGTAGATATAGCATTAAAATCAACTGTAATAAATTATGTTGTATCTGGTGTTTTATTAGGCTTAGGTGATGATGATTCTTTAGGATTTAGATTGGTTATTCCTAGCAATTTATGTGAACTTGATAGCGAAGAGATTAAAACAATTGATAAAGCTGAATTAAAGACTTTATTCGAATCATTAGTTGGCGCTGTTGATGTAATAAATGATGAAGGTGGAATAGACTTTAAAAAGATTGTAGATAATGTTAATGATTTATCAACTTCTCAAATAATAGAAGCATCTGTTGTATCTATTTTAGTTAAGAGCTTAGATGGTGTTTCTGAAGTTGCTATACCTGATGATTTTAAAGAAGCTGGTACTTATGAAAGCTTATCAGGTGATTTTGATAATAATGTATGGCATACTAAGCATGAAATAGAAAATATTATTTATGCATTCAATGAAATATTTGGTATTTCTGAATTAGATTCATTTGATTTAGAAGCTTCTTTAAAGACAATTACATCTCAAATAGGTAAATTAAATGAGACATCCATTAAAGATGATGAACAAACTAAGTTAGCAATCGTTTATAAATCTGCAATTATTAAATCTACATTTAAGAATATCCTTCTTAATCATATTAATGATGAGCTAATAGATACTGATGTGTTAAAATCAAGTGTTATAATTGAAGATATAGATGGTGTATCATCAGTTAAATTTAGTGAAGCTGAAGCAATTGTTAATTCAATTAATGAATTAGCACTAGATATTGCAAATATGAATGCTGACAATTTTAAAACTGAAGTATTAAATTTAGATTCTATAGCCTTAACAGAACCTGCAAAGACAAATGGTGAAACAAGAATACATGTAATATATTCATCTAATATTATTAAATATATTTTAGCTAAACAATTGGATAATGTATTAACAGATTCATTAATTGATACAAATGATAGAAATTCATTATATATAAAAGATAATGAAACAGCTTCAGATTTAGTAGGAAAAACATATTATAAGGAATCTCAAATTCTAAATTTAATTAAGGCTGTTAAAGAATTAGGATTCACTGATTTTAGTAATGTTGAAGTAAGTGGTATTCAAAGTATAATTTTTGATTTAAATAATGCTTCTTCAAATGTTTCAGGAAAAACAAGATTAAATGTTATTTATGATTCAATGATTACAACATTTATTATCAAAAAACAATTTGATACAAAGATTCCTTCAGAATTTGTTGATGATAATATTAAGAATTCAGCAGTTGTAAAAGAATATGAAACAGTTGATTCAAAGACATATAATTTCTATAAAGAATCAGAAATTAGTGCTATAATTGATGGCTTAAATGAACTTGGAATTTCAGATTTCAATAACATTGATGTTACAGCAGTTAAGAATTCTGTATTAAATTTAAATAAAGCATCAAGTGTTGAATCAAAAACTAAATTAGATGTTTTATATAGCTCAGCTATAATTAAATATTCAGTTTCAAAACAATTAGATAATTCAATTACTGAATCATTAATTGATTTAGATGTTAGAGATTCATCTTATGTTAAAGGTACAGATAATATTAAGGATGATGATAATAAAAACATTCTTTATTATGAAAAGAGTGAAGTAAAAGCAATTATTAATTCATTAGATGAATTGAACATTACAGATGTTGATGATATTGATGTTAATTCAATTAAAGGTCAAATTGCAGAATTTAATAATTCTTCAAAAACTGATTCATCAGTTACAAAGCTTGAAATAATGTATAGCTCATATATTTTAAAATATGCACTAGCAGAAAGATTTGATGATGTATTTAAAAATGAATCATTAGCTGTTCACGATGATGTATTAAATAATTCAAAATCAAATAGTGAAATTGCAACAAATTATTATTATCTAAAGGAATCTGTTGCTGCAATTATTGATGCTTTAGGTGAAAATGGTTTAGATATCTCAAATTTAGATGACACAACAAGTATTAACGCTAATACAGTGTTATCATTAAATGAAACACCTACAGGTGAAACAGAAACAAGATTACATGTTATCTATAAGTCAGATATTTTAGCATATATCTTAACAAATAAGCTTGAAACTGCTATAAAGACTAATGCAGTATTAGTAGATGATATTGATGCTAAAACACCTTATAGCGAAAATGTTAAACTATATAAAGAAGCAGAAATAGCATCATTAATTCAAGCATTAACTGATTTAGGAATTGGTGATGTTAATAATGTTACTGCTTCACAAATAACAATTAATGAAGCTTTAAAAACAGATATATTATCTTCAACAATTTTATTTGATTCAGTATCAAAGATGGTATTTGATAATGATTCATTAAAATCACCTGCAATCTCAAAGACAAAGAATTCTGATAATACAGTAACTAAGATTGTTGATGATGATCAAATGACTTATTTATTAAATGTATTAATTGCTTTAAATATTACTAACTTTACATCAGGAATTAATGTCACATTATCACCTGAAATTAATAGTAATATTGCTAATTCTTATATTTTAAGAACTACAGTAACAGATAAAGTTATCAACAATACCAATGCTGAACTCAAAGTTGCAACAGCTAATATTGATTCAGAAATTACTGATTTTGTAGCTATTAAGCAACAAGAATTATTAAATATGCTTAATGCTGTCGTTGTAGGATTAGGTATTGAAGATGTTTCTAATATTGGTTCAACTATTACATTACCAGGTAGCAATGATCCAGCTGATGTTAGAGATAATAAGCTTAATGCTATAGCAGCATCACAAATTATTAGATCAACTATTACATCAAAGATTAAATTTAATGATGGTACTAATGATATTGATTTATATGCATTAGCAAGTGATTTAACTGTTTTAAATAATAGAACAGGTGGAACAAATAATTTATTATCAATTAATGAAGATGAAATGTTTAAGTTAATGAGAGGAATTGTTGTTGTATTTGGTCAATCTGAAGGAACATCAACAGAAAGTACTATTAAGCTTGAAACATTACAAGGAATGACAGAAGATAAATTAAATATTTTCTTAGCATCAAATACAATATTATTAATTACTGATAAAATATTGAGTGCACCAACTGTTATGTTTGCTTATACAACTTATTGTGCAACTAACTTTTTAACTCCTGTTACAGATGTTGAAACAAAAGCTATGTATAATATAACAACTCAAGCATATATTGCATCTAAACAGTATTTAGCATTAAATACACAATTAGATATGATTACTAAGATTCCACATTAATAAAACGTAAGGCCTTCGTTATGAAGGCCTTATATTAATCTTAAATAAAATTACAAAGTGTTTTGGAGAAGAAAATGAATATTGATAATTTGGAAAAATGGCATTTTGAATTAACTGAAAATGCCTGTAATTATTTATTAGATTTAGTATTAAAAGGTATTAAAAAAGCAACATCATCTAGCTATGATGGATATGAAGAAGATGAAGAAATGCCAAAAGTAGGCGATATGAGTGTAATTACAGACTGGGATGGTAATCCTAGATGCGTAATAAGAACTACTAATATTAGAATTATTCCTTTTAAAGATATTACATATGATATTGTTAAACTTGAAGGCGAAGATGAGAATTTGGAATCATGGAGAAAGACTCATGAAAAATTCTTTAAAGCTGAAGGAGAAGAATTAGGTTATACATTCAGTGATGATATGAATGTATTATTTGAAGAATTTGAAGTTGTAGAAATATTATAAAAATAAGAGCTTGATAACCACAATTATCAAGCTCTTATTTAATCTTCTTTTTCTTTTAATCTTCTTTCTAGATATTCAGGTAATTCTTCTAATATTTTATATTTAGATATTCCTAATTTCATTTGAATGTTTTTTAGGGTTGTTTCTGCTGTATATTTATCTGCATTTTTACATAGAAGCAAACCAATTGTTGGATCATCTTTATCTGTTTTCTCTAAATCATCTAAAGCATTAACATAAAATATTAATTGACCTAAATCAGATGGTTTAAATTCACCAATTTTAACTTCTATTACTACATAACAATGTAATTTTGTATGATACATTAATAAATCAATATAATATTCTTTATTAGTAGGAGTAACTAATCTATATTCTTTTCCAGCTAATGTAAAACCTGGTCCTAATTCTTGCAA
>JAEEGL012533418.1_pt1 | contig 44026 bp, 35 predicted proteins | sample 9134231 | NCBI WGS metagenome assembly JAEEGL01 (sample SAMN16246548, study PRJNA631951) | gut metagenome | biome: gut microbiome; feature: rumen; material: fiber-attached | host: Bos | place: Iran: Karaj | collected 2018-10
CTGTAAGAGAGTTTGCTCAGCTCGCTTTCCACTATGCAGGTATTGAGCTCGAGTTCAAGGGCGAAGGCGCAGAGGAAAAGGGCTACGACAAGGCAACAGGCAAGGTGCTTGTGGAGGTATCACCTGATTTCTACAGACCTACAGACGTTGTTAACCTTTGGGGCGATCCTACAAAGGCAAAAGAGAAGCTTCATTGGAATCCACAGAGCACTTCCTTCGAGGATCTTGTAAGGATCATGGTTGAGCACGACATGAAGAAGGTTGCGGTAGAAAGAGCTAACGAGCACGTTAAATTCAACCTTGCAGAGTTCCTTGAAAAGGGTATTGATAAGTAATCGGAGAACAGAACTATGATGGAGAAAAAAGCTAAAATTTATGTTGCCGGACACAGAGGCATGGTTGGCTCCGCTATCGTAAGAGAGCTTCAGAAGCAGGGCTATAATAACATTATTACCAGAACCCACAAGGAACTGGATCTCACAAGACAGGATCAGGTAGAGGCCTTTTTTACAGAAGAGAAGCCTGAGTATGTATTCCTCGCTGCTGCAAAGGTTGGCGGAATCATGGGCAACTCAGAGGCTCTTGCGGACTTTATGTATGAGAACATGATCCTTGAGATGAACGTTATCAATTCTGCATGGAGAAATGGCTGTAAAAAGCTTGAGTTCTTGGGCTCCTCCTGCATTTATCCAAGAATGGCGCCTCAGCCTATGAAGGAGGACTGCCTTCTTACATCAGAGCTTGAAAAGACAAACGAGGCGTATGCTCTTGCTAAGATTTCTGGCCTTAAGTACTGCGAATACCTCAACAAGCAGTACGGAACCGACTATATTTCCGTAATGCCTACCAATCTTTACGGACCAAACGATAACTATCATCCTACACACTCTCATGTACTTCCGGCTCTTATCCGCCGTTTCCATGAGGCTAAGGAGCAGAACCTGCCTTATGTAACCTGTTGGGGCGACGGCAGCCCATTAAGAGAGTTCCTGTATGTTGATGACCTTGCAAACCTCTGCGTATTTCTTATGAATAACTACAGTGGAAACGAGACTGTCAATGCAGGTACAGGAAAAGAGCTCACAATAAAGGAGCTCACCGAGAAGGTTGCAAAGATCATTGGCTACACCGGCGAGATCCGCTGGGATCCTACAAAGCCCAACGGAACACCAAGAAAACTTCTTGACGTATCAAAGGCAAAGGCTCTTGGTTGGACCTACACCACAGAACTCGATGACGGAATAAAACTCGCATACGAGGACTTCTTGAACAACCCTATGCGCGCAGAAAGATGACCCAAACCCTTTCAAAGGCTGTACACTCAACCGTGTACAGCCTTTTTTTATATATTAGGAAATTCCTCCGGATTTCCTAATATATAAAAAACGCTCCGCTATGGATGCGCACATCGCGCGTATGGTATTTGTTGCATAAATGCAACCGCGCTCGGCGCGAGCATGTTGCAAGCAACATGCTTTTTTGGTTTGCGCGCCCGGCGCGGCGCAGTTGCTATAGTTGCCCATAAAGTGTAAAATAGGGGTAGTGTGTAATTTTAAAATAAGGCGGAGAATGCCTAAAAATACGTGATAGGGAGTTGGAGTCAGATGGAACTTCTTAGTGTGATAGTCCCCTGCTACAACGAGCAGGAAAATATAGATGATTTTTACGTGGAACTCATGAAGAATGAGACGTTTTTTCATGGGAAGAATGTGGAGCTGGAAGTGATATTTGTTAATGACGGATCCACTGATAATACTGTTTCAGAGGTGAAAAAGCTTCATGAGAAGGATCAGCGAGTTCATCTGATCAATTTTTCCAGGAACTTTGGGAAAGAAGCAGGAATGTATGCCGGGCTGCAGAAGTCAAAGGGAGACTATGTGGTGATCATGGACTGTGATCTGCAGGATCCGCCCGCACTTCTTCCGGAGATGTTCAAGGCAATTACCGAGGAAGGCTATGACAGCGTTGCGACCCGCAGAGTTACCAGAAAAGGTGAGCCACCGATCAGATCGTTTTTTGCGAGAATGTTTTACAAGCTTATAAATAAAATGTCCAAGACAGAGATTGTCGATGGCGCAAGAGACTACCGCCTGATGACAAGGCAGTTCGTGGATGCAATCCTTTCCATGGAGGAGTACAACAGATTCTCCAAGGGTATCTTCGGATGGGTTGGCTTTAAGAATAAATGGCTGGAGTTCCAGAACGTTGAGAGACAAAAGGGCGAGAGCAAATGGTCCTTCTGGAAGCTGTTTATCTATGCTCTGGATGGCATAATCGCCTTCTCCACAGTGCCTCTTGCTCTTGCATCAATAATGGGCGTTTTGTTCTGCTTTTTGGCATTTATCTTTATTATTTTTATCATAGTACGCAAGGTTCTCTACGGTGATCCTACAAGCGGCTGGCCGTCACTGGTGTGTATTATTTCGCTCGTCAGCGGAGTTCAGCTGTTCTGCCTCGGAATCCTTGGTCAATACCTGTCTAAGACCTATCTTGAGGTAAAAAGAAGACCTATGTACATTGTGAAAGAGGAGTTGTGATGGTCAGCATCATTGTTCCGGTCTATAACGCTTCAAACTACATCGCGGAGACCATCAAAATGGTGGGAGCCCAGACCTACAAAGACTGGGAGCTTATTCTGGTGGACGATGCATCTACCGATGGAAGTGCAGATCTTATCGAGAAGCTTATAGCCAATCAGGGGAAAAGAATCAGACTTATCAGGAAAAAAGTGAATGAGGGACCTGCAGCAGCCAGAAACACAGGCATTGGCGCATCTGCAGGAAGATATATAGCTTTTCTGGATGCAGATGACATCTGGAAGCCGGAGAAGCTTGAAAAGCAGGTGGCTTTCATGGAGGAGACAGGTGCTGCATTTGCCTTCCACTCTTATGAATTCGGAGATGAGAATGCCAAGCCTACAGGCAAGATAGTTCACGCTCCAAAGACGCTGACCTACAGAAAGGCCCTTTCGAGGACAGTTATCTTCACCACTACCGTAATGTTTGACACGGAAAAGATCGATATAGAGCTTATTCACATGTCTTCAGTGCCAAGTGAGGACACTGCAACCTGGTGGAGAGTGCTTAAGAGCGGATATGTGGCTTATGGAATGGACGAGAACCTGGCGATTTACAGAAGGCCGGCAAAGTCTCTTTCCTCCAATAAGCTGGTGGCTATATCGAGAATATGGTTTTTATACAGGAATATCGCAGACCTTTCGATTCCTGAATCCTTGTTTTATTTTGGGGGATGGGCCATAAGGGCGACCTTAAGAAGAATCTGAGAGTATGAAATTCTTAGCCGTCTTAAGTGGCAGAAAAAAGTTAAAAGGGGATTTTGTTCATGAAACACACTGAGTCTATCAGAAGAATTCTGGTACTTATATTGGGCTTTATAGGACTTGGCATGCAGACAGCTGTTTATGCCTGGTTCTGGTTCAAAGTATACTATCCCATCGTATCATCTAATCGTATCAGCGTAGATGGCTACAACTTAGGAAGTGGTCTTAAGCTCTATTTCAGAGGTCATCTCCTTATTCTGGCCATCTATTTCATATTGCTTTTGTTCTTTTCAAATACCTACGGAGGACTTAAAATCGGCTATCTCAAGCGCATGGAAGTGTTCTTCTCACAGATTTTCGCCCTCTTTATGGTAAACTTCATCTCATATTTCCAGATCGCACTGCTTCGTAACTGGCTGGTTCCGGTACTGCCCATTGTTGAGGTCTTCCTTATCCAGCTGGCAATCTCTTTTGTCTGGGCCTATGCAACCAGTGCCATCTACAGAGCTATTTTCCCACCAAGAGAGCTGCTGCTTATCAGCGGAGTCTATTCTGTGGATGATATCGCAAGAAAATTCAATTCAAGAAAAGACAAGTATCATATCGCAAAATACATGAACATTTCCGAGGGCATAGACAAGGTTTATGAGGAGTGCCTTGGAAACTACGACGGCGTCATAATCTGGGATGTTCCAAGTCAGTTCAGAAACGGACTTGTAAAGTACTGCTACGGCAGAAACATCAGAATCTACGTTATGCCTAAGATAACAGATGTTCTTTTAAAGGGTTCCTCACAGCTTCACCTTTTCGATACACCTGTGCTGCTTATCAGAGAGTACTCCATCAAGGTTGAGCAGAGAGCTATCAAGAGACTCATTGATATCCTTCTTTCGCTCGTACTTATAGTGCTTACCTCGCCAATCATGCTGATAACTGCTGTTATCATAAAAGCCTACGACAAAGGCCCTGTGCTGTACAAGCAGGTGAGATGTACCAAGGATCAAAAAGAGTTCAAGATAATGAAGTTCAGAAGTATGAGCGTGGATGCTGAGAAGGACGGAGTTGCAAGACTTGCCTCCAAGAACGACTCAAGGATCACACCTATCGGTAAGTTTATCAGATCCTGCAGAATAGATGAGCTCCCACAGCTCTTTAACATCTTAAAGGGTGATATGGCCTTTATCGGACCAAGACCCGAGAGACCTGAGATAATTAAACAGTACCTCGAGGAAATGCCGGAGTTTGCCTTCAGAATGAAGGTAAAGGCAGGACTTGCCGGCTATGCACAGGTTTACGGCAAGTACAACACAACGCCTTACGACAAGCTCAAGCTTGATCTTACCTATATCGAGAACTATTCTGTATGGCTCGATATCAAGCTCATGCTTTTGACACTCAAGATATTGTTCACTCCCGACAGTACAGAGGGAGTTGAGGAAAATCAGATTACAGCAAGCAAAAGTCAGAATTAAAGGGGAAGTGACATGGAGAAGACCAAAAGGGGATATCCGGATGAAGAACTGAATCTCAGAAGCTTTTATCTCAGGCTTTTGAAAAAAATATGGATACTGCCTGCAGCAGGAGTTATCTGCGCGCTGCTGTTTCTTGGAATCTATACTCTTGTCACTGTGACCTTTGGCCCTGCAAAAAGCTATGAGAGCAGCAGCCAGTTTTACATAAAGTTTGCCTATGACGAAAACGCCGGAACGCTGGTTGATCATTACAATGCATATACCTGGAACTCACTTATGTCCTCAAACGAGGTTCTTGATAAGATCATGGAAGGACTAAAGGCGCGTGGCATAAATGAGATGGCAGATGATGACGAGATATCAGCGTACTCTGAGGGAAACACCTCTGCGATCTCCAGAAAATGGGTGGTAAATGACATAACTGCAGAGATCCCATCAGATGTCAGAGTTCTCCTTGTTACAGTCAGGGACAACGACAGAGAGCTTGCTGATAATATAACAGCAGCTGTTATTGAATCTCTTGAGTCCTATGGTGAGACCAACGAGGCCTTTGATAACATCAAGCTTTTGAACACTGAGAAGGCATCCTTGGTTAAATATACTGACAGAAGCCTTGTGGCAGCAATATTTGGCGCAGTTGTAGGCGTTGTTGTTGCCTTCTTTGCATTGCTGCTTCTCGATGCGTTGGACGATGCCATCTATGTTCCTGAGGACTGCGAGAGGAGATATAAGTTCCCGGTGATTGGAATCCTTTTCAAGGATCAGGACAAGCTTTCTGACAAGACTGTCTTTTCTGGGATCATTCGAAACGATCTTACAGCTACTTTTAAGAGGGTGACAGAAAAAGCCGGAGAGGTGTATTTCATAGCAACTGACAGTGTTAGTGATGAAAAGCTTTCAGAGGCTGACCTTGAAAGTCTCAAGAAGGCTCTCGGAAATAAAGCTCCCGAGAATATAGCAGATGTTAAGGCCATCAGCACGCCCGGGACTGTGCTTGAGAATTACAGAAGGCTTACTTCCGGCGACGGTGTTATCATCTCAATTCCTTATGGCAAAAAAAATGCCAGCCTGACGGACCATACCATATCCCAGCTTAAAAAGCATGACTGCAAGATACTTGGGATCGTCATCAGCAGGGCGGATGATAAGTTTATAAAAAGGTATTACAGATTATGAGCAGATTACAGATTCTTATCTCAGCGGTAAAAAAGAATCCTAAAGAGCTTATTTCTTCCCTTGGACTTGAGACTGACGCGGTTTTGGTTAATCAGTTCCCGGATTCGGAGGGATCTGTAAGCACAGAGACTTTTGACTATGAAGGAAAAAGTGTAAAGGTCATAACCATGCACGACAAGGGCGTAGGCCTTTCCAGAAATACAGCCTTTGATGCAGCTGATAGCGATATAATCCAGTTTGGCGATGATGATATAGTCTATGACGCAGGTTATTCGGAGAAAATCCTTAAGGAGTTTGACTCCCATCCTGAGGCAGATTTGCTCTTATTTAACGTAAAGGCTCAGCCCGGAAGAGAGACCTACTGGAATACTGATTTTAAAAAGGTTTCCTGGTACAACTACGGAAGATATCCTGCCTATGCAATTTGTGGCAGGAGAAAAAAGCTTCTTAAGAGTGGTGTTCGCTATTCCCTTTTATTTGGCGGAGGTGCGCCCTATATGAATGGCGAAGACAGCCTGTTTTTGCATGACTGTCTGAAAAATGGCCTTGCAGTCTACAGAACTCCTGTAGAAATTGGACATGAGCTTTCAACAGGTACTTCTACCTGGTTTGAAGGTTATACGGACAAGTTTTTCTTTGACAGAGGAGTGCTGTATCATTTCCTGTACGGAAAAGCAGCCTTCATCTGGGGCTTTAGATTTCTTTTTAAGAATAGGGGCACGATGTGCAGCGAAAAAGGGCTGGGCAAGTGCTACAGACTTCTTCTTAAGGGTGTTTCCCATGGGAAGAGTATCGGAAAGGAATAAATGGCTGTTTACCTGACGCTTACGCTTACTGTCATGGCTCTGGCCCTGATGGTGCGTAAAAGAGAACTAAATACTGAGGGCTATGCCATATACCGTGGGATGACAAGACAGGACGCAGTGAACGTGATTGCCATCCTTGCGATTTTTACTGCGCTTTTTGCCGTATCGGCTTTAAGACTCAATGTCGGAAATGACTACGCCAAGTATGTGGAGTTTATGCATCTGGTGTTCAGCCACGCTTATGTGCCAACGGAGGCAGGTTTTAATGCGGTAACATATCTTATTTATTATCTGAGCGGCTTTGAGAACTATCTTTTGGTCTTTGCTGTGTTTGCCTTCTTTACGCTGTTTTTCTTTATGAAGGCCATGTGGCAGCAGAGCGAGTGGTTTACCTTCAGCTTCATGATGTTCATGCTGCTTGGCTACTATTTCCAGTCTATCAGCACAGTCAGATATTACCTGGCGCTGGGAATGGCACTTTACTCAGTAAAGTATGTAATAAACAGGGACTATCCAAGGTTCATTCTGATCATTTTGATAGGAGCTCTGTTCCACAAGTCAATTCTGGTTGTTCTGCCACTGTATCTTATCGCCTCTGTAATATGGCGCAAATGGATGATGGTTGTGGCAGGCGCCTTTTGCATATCCTGCCTGTTCCTGCAGGATCTTTACATAAAGGTTGTTATTCTTTTATATCCATCCTATAAGGACACAGAGTATCTGACCGGCGGAACCAGCCTTGTGAATATATTAAGGTGCGCTGCTATTCTGGCGTTCTCTCTTGTGCTCTACAAGGATAATATAGCAAGGAGCAGGAAGTATCTGTTTTACTTCTGGTGTAACAACATGGCACTTGCCCTGTATGTGTTTGGATCATTTCTTCCTATCATCTCAAGAATCGGCTACTACCTGACAGTGACGCATATTCTGTTTATACCGGCTTTGATACTTAAGATAAAGGATGACAGAAGGAGACAGTTGATTACAATAGCAAGTGTTATCGCGTGCCTTCTGTACTTTGCTCTCTACATGAGAGGCGCTTCCAATGATGGCGTTAGAATTTTGCCTTATCAGACCTTTTTGTTCCATGACATGCCACTTACACTTTCGGAAAGGGGGTATTAGCGATTATGAAAAAACCATTTTTTACAATAATAACTGTTACCTATAATTCCGGGAGCAGACTGCTTGAGACTATAGACAGCATAGAAGGGCAGAGCTTTAAGGATTACAGAGTACTTATAAAGGATGGAATGAGCACGGACGGCTCTATCGAAAAACTTAAGGCCAAATACAAGGTTGGTCTCAGGGATGAAGATGAGGAAGAAAGGATAACCCTGATAGAGAGCTGTGACAACGGCATTTACCATGCCATGAACATCGCAACCTCCTATCTTTCAGATAAGATTTCGGATGCCAGGGCAAAAAAGGAAGCGGCCAAAAGCCCTGAGGAAGTAAAGCTTTTAAGAGCAGGTGAGACTCCTTCGTTTATCTTCTTTTTAAACTGCGGAGATACCTTCAGCGACAGTCAGGTGCTTCAGAGAGTTCATGACGCCATAGCTGCCAGACAGGCAAAAAGGGGAACGACGCTTCCGGCCATCTTTTACGGAGATATATTCGAAGTGACTACAGGGCAGAGGGTGTCCTCAAATCCCAAGATCGACGACTATGCCTGCTACAGAAACGTGCCCTCTCATCAGGCCTGTTTCTATGACGAGAGGCTTGTTTACAACAATCCTTTCAACCTCAAATACAAGGTCAGAGCAGACTATGAGCAGTTCCTCAGGTGTTATTACAAAGAAAAGGCCGAGACAGTCTACATGCCAATTGTGATAGCAAATTATGAGGGCGGAGGCTATTCTGACAAAAATAAAAAGATATCCGAGGAGGAGAGGAAGGAAATCATAAAGATGTACCTTCCTGCTTCTAAGGTGAGAAAATATGATTTTTTGCGAGTTGTGACTCTTGCGCATTTCAGGACTTTTCTTGCTTCAAACAAGATCACAGCAGCACTTTACAACGGCCTTAAGAACGCCGTTTACCGCATAAGATCACGTAAATAGAGGGAAAACTATTGAGGATATTATGGCTTTGTAACATCATGCTTCCTGCTTACGCCAAAGCCAAGGGACTTGAATACTCAGTCCGCGAGGGATGGCTTACAGGATGTCTTGACAGGATAAAAAATGAAAATAAAAAGAAGAGTACAGCTGAGAAGATTGTTCTTGGTGTGTGCTTTCCTGCAGCGCCTGAGGTTTTGTCCTCAAAGGAAGTTATCGATGGCATCACCTACTACGGCTTTGAGGAAGACCTGAACCACCCCGAGATCTACGACGGGAAGGTTGAGAACAGATTTCACGCCATACTGGAGGACTTTAAGCCTGACGTTCTTCACATCTTTGGAACGGAGTTTCCTCACACTCTGGCTATGCTGAGGGCTTTTGGAAATCCGGAGAAAGCCCTTGTTGGTATTCAGGGAGTTTGCGGAGTTATTGCGAAGGAGTATATGGCTGAGATTCCACAGGAGGTTCAGCAGGCTGCCACCTTAAGAGACCGCCTCAAAGAGGATTCTCTTTTGCAGCAGCAGGAAAAATACAAGGTAAGAGGCGAGCACGAGCGTGAAGCTATCATGCTTACGGGCAATATCACCGGAAGAACAGCTTTCGATAAGGAAGAGACCGAAAAGATAAATCCCGATGCGACCTACTATCATCTAAACGAGACCATGAGGCCCGGATTCTACAAGGCAAAGAGGAAGGAAAATGATGTAGAGCCTCATTCCATCTTTTTGTCACAGGGAGATTACCCTTTAAAAGGCTTTCATTTCATGCTTCAGGCGATGCCGGGACTTCTTGAAAAATATCCGGACGCTCACCTTTATGTGGCGGGCAATAACATCATCGGAAAAAGCGGCAGTAAATATCCGTATTTCCTTAGGGCCAGCGCCTATGGCAAGTATATAAAGAGTCTTATCAGGAAATACAAACTGAAAAAGAAGGTTACGATGCTGGGAACCTTGTCCGAGGAGGAAATGCGAGACAGACTTTTAAAGAGCAGCGTTTTCGTCTGTGCTTCGGTCGTGGAGAACTCACCCAATTCGCTGGCAGAGGCCATGCTTCTTGGAGTACCTGTGGTTGCTTCGGAGGTTGGAGGAATCCCAAGCATGGTTCAAAAGGACAAGGACGGACTTCTTTTCCCCAAGGCAGATGTTGAGGCTCTTACAGCTTCAATACTTCAGATCTGGGATGAGCCCGTCATTGCATCGGTCTATGGAGACAATGCCAAAAAGCACGCTCTTTTGACACATGATCCTGAGAATAACTATAGAAGACTATTGGAGATTTATAAGCAGATATCGGAGTCGTAAAGGCCTATGGTAGTTACTTTTGTTTCCAATTACATAAATCACCACCAGCTCCCCTTTTGCAGAGCCATTGACAGAATCGGTAAGGATGTTGAATTTCACTTTATCCAGACCATGCCCATGGAGCAAAAGAGACTTGAGATGGGCTGGGCTGTGGATGTCAAGGAATATCCATTCGTACATCTTTTCTACGAAGAAGAGGAGAGATGTAAAGAGCTGATTCTTACCAGTGATGTCACTATATTTGGCTGGACAGAGAACCTGATTGAGGAGCTGGAAAAAAAGCGCCTTTCCTCGGGACGGCTCTCCTTTAGAGTCAGCGAGAGGATTTACAGGGAGGGGCAGTGGAAGGTCATAAGTCCACGAGGCCTTATGAAGAAGAAAAATGAGCACTTTATCTACAGAAAGGAGCCAGTGTATCTTCTCTGTGCAGGAGCCTATGTGGCATCGGATTTTGACCTTATTCACTGCTATCCAAAGAAAATGCTGAAATGGGGCTATTTTCCTGAGGTAAACGGTGTTTATGGTGAGGACTTTAAGACAGAGGAGACCATAAGCGACAAGGTCAGCATCTGCTGGGCCGGAAGGCTTATCGACCTCAAGCATCCGGAGTTCGCAGTCAAGCTGGCGGATACCTTAAAGAACAAGGGAATAGATTTTGAACTTACAATTATCGGTGACGGAAGGCTTTCAGGAACTCTTGCTGAGAAAGTAAGAAGACTTGGCCTTGAAAGCTATGTCACCTTCACGGGCGGACTTAAGCCCTCGGCAGTTACCCAGTATATGAAAAAGGCGGACATCTTTCTTTTTACAAGCAATTACCTTGAGGGCTGGGGAGCGGTCGTTAATGAAGCCATGCAGTGCGGCTGTGCTGTAGTGGCATCTGCTGAAGCGGGCTGTGTTCCGTTCCTTATTGAGAACGGGGTAAATGGCCTTAGTTACAAGAACGGAAGCTACAAAGATTTTGAGCAGCAGGTTCTTTATCTTTTATCTGACAAGGATAAGATCCGGGAGTTTGGCAAAAGAGCCTATAACACAACGGATACGCTTTGGAACGCCGAAAATGCAGCCTGGCAGTTTGTGAAGTTTTGCAGAGAGTATCTTGATAGCGGAAAAGAAGCCTTTCCTGCCGCTGGCCCCATGAGCAGGGCGGGGATAATAAGGCCTTCGGGCTTTATGAGGACCCTTAGGGAAAAAAATGTTTTGGAGTAACCACGTATTATGAGAGCAATAGACAAATTTATGAATGAGGAGATGAGCTTTTTCGGCGTCAAGGTAAGGACCCTTGATGTGCTGTTTCTTGTGGCGCTTTCCTGCCTTGGACTGTATTTCAGACTTTCACTCTACGGCATTGTGTCGGGCGATTACAAGAACGCCTTTGCTGACTGGATGAAGGAATGTCATGCAGCAGGTGGTTTTGCCTACCTTGGAATAAAGCCGGGGGTTAGCGATGCAAGCACCTTCGATTATAACTGCATGTTCCAGTATATAATTGTTATCCTTCATTATATCGGGCGGAGCATCGATGATATGGTGCTGGTTAAGACTGTATCAGTCATCTTTGATTATGTCTGTGCTGTCACAATACTTCGAATCGCTTATGAAGTTACGGAAGGAGATCTTGTCAGGTCTATGATGGCCTACGGCGCTGTGATGTTTCTTCCGACGGTCGTTCTTAACAGCGCAGCCTGGGGGCAGAACGACTCCATCTACGCGGCCTTCATACTTTTGTCTCTTTATCATCTTATGAAAGGCCACGACCAGAGGACCTTTATATATTTTGCTATAGCATACAGCTTCAAGCAGCAGGCGATCTTTTTCCTGCCATTTCTCTTGATAATGTGGCTAAAAAACAAGGTTAAGATCAGATACATTTTCTGGGTTCCGGTTATTTACATTCTGGCAATGGTGCCGGCGGCAATCGCCGGAAGGACCTGGGGAGACCTGCTTGGCATCTACGGAAACCAGGTCGCAATGTTCTCAAGACTATCTATGAACTACCCTAGTATCTACACAATAATTACTACAGACCTTGAGAGATATATAAGAAAGATGATAATAACCGGCGGAACAGTGGCAACTGCTGCTATTTTCGGCGTTATTGCCTATTATCTCTACGGGAAAAAGTTTGAAGTGACCAAAAAGTTTATGATCACACTGGTGGTCTTCACCATGGAGCTCTGTGTGTTCTGCCTGCCTGTAATGCATGAGAGATATGCCTATATCCCTGAGCTTCTGGCGGTGGTTTACGGTGTTATGAGCTTTAAGAGAATGCCAATATGCGCAGCACTTCAGGTTATAACCATGATCACCTATACAAGATATCTTTTCGGATCAACAGTTACAATACTCTGGCCCCTTACAATAGCTATGCTCGTGCTGATACTTATAATGGGCTATGACCTTAATGAACAGATGAAGGAAAAGGTTATCTAACGCATGTTTACTGCAAAAATTTCAGTTATCATACCTGCATACAATATAAAAGACCTGCTTCCAAAGTGCGTGGAATCTGTGGCTTTATCGGATTATCCGAGGGAACTCCTGGAGATAATAGTCGTAGATGATGGCTCCACTGATGGGACAGGTGCTGTGGCTGATGAGCTTGCGACGCGTTTTCCCAATGTTACAGCTCTTCACAAGGAAAACGGGGGCTCAAGCAGTGCAAGAAACCTCGGTATGAAAAAAGCCACAGGAGATTATTTTGGCTTTGTTGACAGCGATGACTTTATAGATCCGCACATGTATTCAAGCCTTATGACAGCTGCGCTTGAATATGATGCAGACATGGTACAGATTTCCAGAGACGAAATCGCAGAGGACGGAACAAGACTTCCGGATGTTGTCATTCCTCCAAAGGAAGCTACTGTTATAGAGCCTTCAGAGCACCTTAGAACCCTTCTTATGCACACCGGGGATGCTTCCTTCTGTACAAAGCTGACCAAGAGAAGCGCCTTCGGAGCTATGGCTTTTCCGGAGGGAGAGCTCAACGAGGACTTTTACCTGATGATCCACGTTCTTGGGAATATAAATAAGCTCGTAATACTTCCACAGCAGTACTATCACGTGTTCTACCGACTTGGCAGCAACTCCAGAAAAAAAGCGGAGGATAAGGACTATTTCCCCTCTGTGTTCACAGATATAGTAAGAAATGCAGATGTGGCCCTTGAGCTGGTAAAAAAGGATCATAAAGAGCTGACGGAGGTGGCTGAGAGATTTGGCTACTACCAGAGGCTTGACTATCTGCTTCACATACCGGTAAGCAAGATGACAAAGGATAATGAATTCTACCGGGATGTTGTAAAAAACATCAGACATAACCTGCCCGGGATATTTAAGAATCAGTATCTTACCGGAAAGCAGAAGGCTTACCTTTTTATTCTGGCTCCTGCTCCAAGGACAGTGCGCTTTTTGCACGCAAAGCTAAAAGGGCTGTAAGGACAAAAGATGAAAAGAGTTTACGTTTACATTATTTTCATAGTGTCAGTCCTGGCGACTATCTACTTTGGCATTCAAAAGGGCGGATTTCACGAGGATGAGTATTACACCTATTACTCCAGCAACAGATCCCTGGGGCTTTATCAGCCTGACAGACAGTGGCAGGACAGGCAGACTATTCTGGATGAATTTTCTGTAAAGCAGGGAGAGGGACTTAACTATGGCCTTGTAAAGCTGGTGCAGTCCTGGGATGTGCATCCTCCGCTGTACTACGATATCTTTCACACTATCTGCTCCTTTACACCGGGTGTTTTTTCCAAGTGGTCGGGACTTATTGCGAATCTGCTGGCCTTTGCCCTGTCCTTTTTCTTTTTTGACGCCTTGATGCAGGAACTTAACGTACCGGTGCCTGTGAGACTTTTAGTGCTGGCTTTTTACGGTCTGAATCCCCAGACAATATCCTGCAATATGCTGATAAGAATGTACGCGTGGCTGTCTGCGGCTATCTTTGCCAGCGCCTATTTCCATGTGAGGCTGATAAAAGAAAGTAACAGGCATTTTGTCAGGCTGATGATTCCGGCAATGGTGGTATCAGCCATGGGCTTTCTTACCCAGTATTTTTATATCTATTTCTGGTTTTTTGTGGGAGCATTTATATTTTTCTATCTGGTGTTTTCCCAAAAAGACTGGAAGAATGCTGTTATCTATGTGACAGGAAGTGCACTTGCGCTTGGCCTTTCAATCATAATCTATCCTGCGAGCCTTCATCATATGCTGGGCGGTTACAGGGGAAGTGAAGCGGCTGAGGGACTTTTTGACCTTGGAAACACCTGGATGCGGCTTTCGTTTTTCGTAGGACTGTTAAATGATTTTGTTTTTTCAAAAGGCCTTATAATCGCAGTATTTTTGATACTTATGGGCACAATCTTTGTGGGAGCAAGAAGAAAGAACACCACAAGGTGGGCAAGGCCTGAGGTACTTGTTCTGATCGCCGGTGCTGCAGGATATTTCCTTCTTACTGCCAAGACGGCTCTTTTAGTGGGAGCAGCATCAAATCGCTATGAAATGCCTATTTACGGACTGATTATTCTTCTCATTATTTGGGATGTGTACACTGTTCTCGGAAATGCTGAAGGTAAGGCCAAAAGCGAGGGCAGGAGCGGCAGAAGCCTTAAAATGGTGGCTATCGTGTTCTTTGCTGCCCTTATAGTGAAAGGACTCTTAGTGGATGAGCATGTCCTCTTTCTGTACAGAGAGGATCCGGAAAAGATCGCTTATGCAGCAGAGCATTCGAAGGACGTGGCAGTTGTTATGTATAATCCAAGAACGCCACAGAATGTCTGGCGCCTTACGGATGAGCTTTTACAGTACGAAAAAATCTTCTACATGGATGAGGAGAACCTCGAGCCTATAACGGAGAAGGAAGTAACAGAGGCAGATTTTATTGTTCTTTATGCAGCAGATTCTGATCTTCAGAAGGAAGCCTTTGAGAATCTAAAGAGCAGCTGCGGCAAAATATCTGAGATGGACTCGCTGTTCATGGAGGATATGTGGAATAGCTATGAACTAAAGTGAGTGTTATAATTGGCGGTAAGAAACAGGGCCTGTTTCAAAGGCATAACCGCGGACAATAAGGAGAAGCAATATGATAGCAGCTGTTATCGGAGCAAGCTCTGAATCAATATATGGAATAAGCAAAGCTAAGGAGCTGGGACTTGAGGTGATCGCCCTTGATGGCAACCCCAATGCGCCGGGACTTTCTGCTGCAGACAAGTCTTATGTGGTAGATATCAGAGATCCGCAGAAGGTAAAAGAGATACTGGACGAGAACAGACCTGATGTCATTCTTCCTGTTCCCATCGGAAGATACCTGATAACAACAGGGGCTATGAATGACAACTACGGCCTTAAAGGAGTTTCCTACAGGGCAGCACAGCTTTGCACAGACAAGTATGAGTTTCACAGATGCTTATCACAGAAAGGCCTTAGAAACGCCGAGCTGTACCTTGTGCCCGCCGGAGAAACCACTGTATATGCAAGTGAACTAAATGAAATATATCCTGTTATTGTAAAGCCAAGGTTTGGTTCGGGCAGCAGGGGTATTACTATCTATAACAGCCCGGAGGAGCTGGAAGCTGGCTTTCTTTCAACGCTTCCTCTTGATGAGGACTACTGTGTCGAGACCTGTATTCCCGGAGAGGAGTTTGGAGTTGATGGTGTCTTTGTGGAGGGGAGTTTTAAGCTTATCCTCCTTAGAGGAAAACAGAATACACCACCGCCTTACAGAGAGTGCATAGGGTACTACTCCATAACAGAAAACGAAGATAACGAGCGCTTTTTTGAAAAGCTGAGAAAGCTGATGCAGGGCGTTGGTGAAGCTCTTGGCTTTGAGAACAATATTATACACGCGGACATCATTAAGGATAACAATGGTAATCCTTTTATAATTGAGACTTCAGCACGTCCTTCGGGGCATAACCTTCACAACCTGTTTACACCTATGGCCAGTGGCGTAGATGAAGTTACAGAGTTTATAAAGCTGGCAGTACCACTGCTTTCTCTTGACTACTCCTTTGACAGAACAGTGTCAAATAACATGATGATCAGGTACTATGACTTTGAGAACGTCAGGGTGAACAAAGTGCCTGACAAAGAGTATATTATGAAAAAATATCCGGTGATATGCTGGGAATGCAGCATTGAGCGCGGAAACATCCTTGGTAAGGTGACTGATGGAGCTTCCATAATGGGAAGAGGCTACTTTGTTGTGTCAGCGGACTCCCGTGAGGAACTGTTTACCCTTTGCAGGGATATACTAGGTGAGTTTGAATTGGAGGTAATCTAATGAGCTCTGTTGCGATAATTACAGCCAGAGGCGGAAGCAAGAGGATTCCGGGGAAGAATATAAAGCCCTTCTGTGGAAAGCCGATCATAGAATATTCAATAGCTGCTGCTATTGAAAGCGGAGCCTTTGATGAGGTCATGGTTTCCACTGATGATGAGACTATAGCAGAGGTTGCAAAAAGAGCCGGGGCCTGCGTTCCCTTTAAGAGATCTGAGGATACAGCCGGCGACTATGCCACTACCGATGAGGTTATTGCAGAGGTCTTAAACTGCTACAAGGCTCAGGGAAGAAAATTTGACAGCTTTTGCTGTATATATCCGACAGCTCCCTTTATTACAGGGCAGAGGCTTAAGGAGGCCATGGAGCTTTTAACTGAGCACGAGTCCGTAACACCTGTTGTTTCCTTCTCCTACCCTCCTCAGAGAGGCTTTGTAATAGAGAATGGGAGACTCGTTAGAAAACACCCGGAATTTGCCACCACCAGATCTCAGGATCTGGAGAAGCTCTACCACGACAGCGGTCAGTTCTATGCCTGCAGAACAGATGCTTTCTTCAGGGAAGGTACAACAGATACAGAGGATATGGTTCCTGTGATCCTTTCGGAGGACGAGGTTCAGGATATAGATACAATGGAGGACTTCAGGCTGGCTGAAGTTAAGTACAGACGCCTTCAGGAGAGAAAACAGGAGCAGGATATGCCGTCTGCTGTAAGCTTTGACGACAGCGCTCTTAAGACTCCCTACTACCGTGTAGATGAGAGTCTTTTGGACAGAGATGTGAACATGCTCAAAAGCGCACTGGATAAGGATTGGAATAATTACATCTGTTCTTTTTCGGTTAAGACCAATTCCCTTTGCTGGCTCCTTTCCCATTTGAAGGATAAGGGCTTTTACGCAGAGGTTGTGTCTGGCCAGGAGTGTGAGCTGGCACTAAGGCTTGGATATACTCCGGATCACATCATCTATAATGGCCCGATCAAGGAAAGGGACATCTTTGAGAAGGTGCTTCTTGGCGGCGGAATCGTAAATATGGATTCAAGCTATGAGCCGGAATGGCTCCTTGAGCTTGCCGCACAGCATCCTGACAGGACCTTTGGAATCGGTCTTAGAGTTAACTATGATATAGGAAAAATGCTTCCTGATGAGGTTCTTGCTGATGAAGAGGGAAGCAGATTTGGATATTGCTACGAAAATGGCGAACTGGGTAAGGTGATAGACTGCCTTAAAGGCGCAGCTAACATTAAGATAGCAGGACTTCATCTTCACTCCTCAACCAAATCAAGATCTGTAAATGCCTACAGAGCTCTTTCTGAAGTCGCAGTATTTGTAGCTACTGAGTTTGACCTTGACCTTGACTATGTGGACATGGGAGGCGGCTACTACGGCGGAGTAGCAGGTAAGCCGGACTTCAGGGACTATGTTCCTGCAATAGCGCAGGTTCTGTCCAGGAGGTTTAGCCCAGATAAGACAAAGCTTGTTATGGAACCCGGAGTATCGCTGGTTTCATCTTCTTTTGAATTTGTAACAAGCGTTATTGATGTGAAGAACATAAGAGAGCATACCTATGTAGTCACTGATGGCAGCAGGGTCAACTTAAACCCTCAGGTCACAAGACGCTGGTATCCTCACAGACTTGAGTATAAAGAGTTTAATAAGGATGCAAAAACACTTGATGTTCAGATGATATGCGGAGCGACCTGCATGGAGTACGACAGGCTCTTTGAAGTGGCAGCACAGCCACCGCTTAAACCGGGAGACAGGGTTGTATATACCAACGCAGGAGGCTATACTTTATGCCTGAATCCATTGTTTATCCACTATTTTCCGGCGGTTTACGTTAAAAAAGCAGACGGCAGTCTCTTTGTGGCCAGAAATCCCTGGACTAACGATGAATACATGCAAAAAAGCTATTGGAGGTAATGCCAGATGCCGGCTTTTGAACTAAGCAGTTCCATAAAGATAGGAAATCGCACTGTTGGCGGCGATAATCCGGTTTATATAGTTGCCGAGATGAGTGCCAATCACAATAACGACTATGGCAGAGCGCTTGAGATAATCCATGCTGCGAAGGAAGCAGGAGCTGACGCGGTCAAGCTTCAGACCTACACTGCTGATACCATGACCATAGATTGTGACAAGAGCTATTTCCAGATTGGCGGAGGAACTCTTTGGGATGGAATGACCCTGTACAAGCTGTATCAGGAGGCCTATACCCCCTGGGAGTGGCAGCCAAAGCTTATGGAAGAGGCTAACAAGCTTGGAATGGACTGCTTTTCCACGCCCTTTGACAGCACTTCTCTTGATTTCATAACAGGAATGAATATGCCTGCTATCAAGATTGCCTCCTATGAAATAACAGACATTCCGCTGATAAAGCTCTGCGCTTCCAAGAAAAAACCAATGATCCTTGCAACAGGAGTTGCCAGGGAAGCTGATATAAAAAACGCTATAGAGGCCTGCATAGAGGTTGGGAACAGAGACATTGTCCTTCTTAAGTGCGTTTCCGCTTATCCTACTCCTTATGAGGACGTCAATCTGAACATGATCCCTACTCTTGCAAAGGAGTTTGGCTGTATTATGGGTCTTTCAGACCACACCATGGGATGGACGGTACCTATAGCCTCCGTTGCTCTAGGGGCAAAGATGATAGAGAAACATCTTACCCTTCGCAGAGCCGATGGCGGCGCAGACGGAGCTTTTTCGATGGAACCCGAGGAATTTGCCGACATGGTAAAGAATGTAAGGATAGTCGAGAAGGCTCTTGGAAAGAGTGAATACTCTCTTACTCCCGCGCAGGAGAAGGAGAGAGAAGGTGCCCGTTCGCTGTTCGTTGTTGAGGACATAAAAGAGGGCATGGAGCTGACATCAGAGAATATCAGATCCATAAGACCGCAGCAGGGAGTGGGACTTCCTCCTGCAGAAATAGACAACTGCATTGGCAGAAAGGCTGCACACGACCTGTACAGGGGAGAGCCTTTAAAAGCTGAAGACATGATTTGAGCTATGTATTTCTTTAAGGAGAGATGGGGATGCCAAAGAAGATATGGATAAAAGCTAACGGAAACGGTGCAATTGCAACAGGACACATAAGAAGGTGCATGACCATAGCGGATGAGCTCAGGAAAAAAGGTGCTGAGGTTCAGTTTATTCTGTCCGATGAGGACAGTGACCACATTCTGAATACTCTTGCAAACGAAGATGATGATGAGTACGATGCCATCATTCTTCACACCAAATATTCGCAGCCGCTTCAGGACATGGATGCAATGAAGGCGCTTATGACCGAGGAAAAACCGGACTTTTTCCTTATTGATTCCTATTTTGTAACCCCGGAGTACTTCGCAGAGCTAAGGGGGCTTATAAAAGGACTGGATCTTGATATTAAGCTTGGCTACATCGATGACCTCTATAAATTTGACTACGATGTGGATCTTGTTATAAACTACGACCTCAAGGTTCCTGAGAATTTTTACAGCTGTCCCAACACTCTGCTAGGTGGAAGCTATGCGCCTCTTAGAAGACAGTTTTCAGGTGTTAAATACAGCACAAGTAAACATGCAAAAAAGGTCTTTATCTCAGCAGGAGGTACAGATCCCTATAAGGTAGTAAAGAACATTTTAAGCGAGATTTATTCTCCTGACAGCCCCTGTCATGACATTCTGGATTTCACAGGGATGAGCTGTGAGGTTATTGTAGGACCCTTGTTTGAAGAGGACTACGTAAAGGAGCTTGAGACGATTGCAAGGGAAAATGAGGCAGTAAAGCTTTATTACAATCCCGGAAATATGGCAGACATCATGAAGGGGTGCGATTTTGCTGTATCTGCAGGAGGAACAACTCTCTATGAGCTTTGTGCCATAGGCGTTCCAACTGTTGTATTTAGCATGGCTGACAACCAGGTGCAGTTTGTTCAGGAATTTGATGATATGGGAGCTGCCAAGTACGCCGGCGATGTGAGAAAGGACAAAAGACTTATTCAGAAGATTGTCACCTGGGGAACTGCTGCAGTTGATAACCCCGGCTTTAGAAAGAGAATGAGCGAAAAGGCTCGCAGCATCATAGATGGCAGAGGAGCAGAAAGAATAGCATCTGCTATTGTGGAGATGATATGATATTACTTAGTATAATTGTGCCTGTGTACAATATGGCAGGAGAGGGGAAGCTGAAGTTTTGCCTGGACAGCCTTGTAAACCAGAAGCTTGATGGGGGAGAGTATGAGATCATAGCAGTGGACGACTGCTCTACCGACAACTCCCTTGATATCCTTAAAGAATATGAGAAGAACTATCCGGATAAGTTCATTGCTCTTCACAGCCCTGTAAACCATCATCAGGGTGGTGCCAAGAACATAGGGCTTGCTATTGCAAAGGGAGAGTGGCTTGGCTTTATAGATTCGGATGACTGGATTGTCCCGGATTACTACAACAGACTCCTTGATAAGGCTAAAGAGACCGGAGCCGACATGGTGGGCTGCGACTACTGCTTTACTGATGAGCACAGCTTCAAGGTAGGACAGATTGTCCATAACAACAATTTTGAACAAACAGGCGTTATGGATAAAGAAAGATACAAAAAGCTTCTGTTAGAGACCGGAAGCCTTGTGGTCAAGGTCTACAGAAGAGAGCTGATCCTTGGAGATTACAAGCCGGGAGAAAAGGAAGTGCTTGATATTTTCCCGGAGGACATCTTCTATGAGGACAATGCGATAAGCAACACCTGGATGCTTCGCTCAAAGCACTTTGAGTACATTCAGGAGCCCCTTTACTTCTACTATCAGCACAATACCTCAACAGTCCATTCTATATCCCGTAAGAATATGGAGGATAGAATGACGGCCGGAAGACTTATTGTGAAGGAAGCAAAGGATAACAACTACTACGATGAGTACAAGCCGGAGATAGAGTATCAATTCACTGTGTTATTTTATATTAATACCCTCTTCTCCGTTATGCCAAAGAGCTCAAACTTCAAGGGCTGCTACAGCTTTTCAAAGAAGCTTGCAAGGGAGATGAAGGAGACCTTCCCGGATTTCCGGAATAACATCTATTATCAGGAGAAGGTTCACCCTGAAGAGAAGAAGCTCGTAGGCTACCAGATGAAATCACATCTGCTATTTTATTTATATTACAGACTCCTGTGGTTTTACAGGGGATTAAGAAAGAAAAATTGAAATGTACGATAGAATTTACGTTTGTCATACTTTTTATCATGTGTATATCGCCTGCCTAAAGGAGTTTGCCCTGGGGGCTCAGGGCGGAGCGACCCTGGTTCTTTCCAAAATGTCCAACAAATTCGGGACTATGGTGGAGAGAGCAAAAAAGTCTCCCATATTTGATGAGGTCTTTGAGTATGATGAGAAGGAAGATACCTTTTTCCCTGAGCTTAAGCCTCTCAAACAGGACTCCGGAAACATCGCACTTAACATGTTAAAGAGAATCCGCTTTTGCAGGAAGTTTGGAAAGCTCCAGGAGAAATTCGTCCCGGTGGACTTTTCAAAGTACAAGGACATTTATGTGTTCTGTGATTCGGACCCAATCGGTTATTACCTTAGCTACAAAAAGCTCCGCTATCACGCTCTGGAGGACGGCCTTGACTGCATAAGGTATTATGATACAGCCAGATACGATAACAGAGGTCATTTTAATATAAAGGCCAAAATGGCGCAGCTGGGACTAATCTTTATCCAGAATGGCTACGGCAAATACTGTATCGATATGGAGGTCAACGATATCTCTGTTCTTGAATATCCCTGCCCGAAGTACGTGGAGCTTCCGAGAAAGAAGCTGACAGAGCGCCTTACTGCAAGAGAAAAGGAGCTTCTGCTTGAGCTCTTCGTCGAGGATATGGACAAACTTAGAGAAAAGCTCGCTGAGGCTAAAAAGGGTCTTCCAACCCTTTTGGTACTCTCTGAGCCACTTGGCGACCTCGTGACCAGAAGACGCATATTTGAGGATATAATTAGAGACTACGGCACAATAGACGGAAGGAAGGCCATTGTTCTTATAAAACAGCACCCAAGGGATGTTTTGGAGTATAATGATATCTTTAAGGACGCTGTGATACTGGACGGCTCCTTCCCAATGGAGATGCTTAATCTGATCGAGGGACTGTCCTTTGACAGAGTTGTTTCTGTTTATACAGTCACTGATTCAATTAAGTTTGCTAAGGAAAAGTTCTACCTTGGCGATGATTTTATGGATATTTATGAAGAGCCTTCAATTCACAGACAGAATGAGGCTATTACAGACTAAAACTGACCCGGAAAGGTTTTTGATCCAATGCGCAAGATTTACAAGAAACTGATGAAACTGCTGGATGGCAGACAAAAGAGACAGATGGTGGGCATCGTTATTCTGATGCTCATAGGCGGAATTCTGGAATCTCTGGGAATTGCTATGATCGCCCCAATTATGGCGGTGGTGGTAAGCCCTCAGAAGGTTCAGGAGAGCAGAGCCCTTTCATTTATCTATGATTTATTTCATCTAAACAGTACAAACCAGCTGGCAGCCGTTATCATGGTGTCGCTTATCGTCGTTTTTGTAGTAAAGAATATTTTCCTGTACTTCGTAAATGTTGTACAGCTTCGTTTTGTATATACAAACCAGTTTGCTACCTCAAGACGAATGATGATCAACTTCATGGAAAGACCCTATGAGTACTACCTCGGAGCTGACACCAGCGTTATTCAGAGAAACATCACCTCGGATGTAAACAATATGTACGGACTGATCCTGAGTTGTTTGCAGCTCATCAGTGAGATCATAGTTTTCATCTGCCTTGTTGGTATTCTTCTCAGCCAGGATCCGGTAATGACAATAACTATCGCATCCTTGCTTGTTGTGGTGCTTCTTATCATCAAGTTCAAGATTAAGCCCATCATGGTAAAGGCAGGACAGGAGAACCAGGATTACTACAGCGGACTTTACAAGTGGATCGACGAGTCAGTAACCGGTATCAAGGAGATCAAGATCGCCAATAAGGAGAACTATTTCATAAACGGCTACGCTGACTGTGGCGCAGGCTATGTCAATGCTGTTCAGAAGTATGGCCTTTATAATTCAACTCCCAGACTTCTTATCGAGACCATTGCCATTGCCGGAATGATCGGATATATGCTTGTTGTTATGGGGACCGGAAAAGAGCTTACTGATCTTATCGAATCTCTTACGGTGCTTGCAGCTGCAGCTACAAGGCTTCTTCCAAGTGCCAACAGGATCAACAACTACCTGACTTCTATTGCATATTTTGAGCCCTTCCTTATGAACGTTACGGACAATCTCCAGAGTGAGATCAATGACTCCTCTGTAAACTATAACGAGGGTGATTACAGGGTAAAGACCAGTGTTGAGAAGCTCCCTGTCACAAAGAGTATCGACATGGTTGATATCTGCTACAAGTATCCAAACACTGATAAATACATTCTTGATAAGGCTTCAATGAGCATTCCTGTTGGAAAGAGCGTCGGAATTGTCGGGACCTCCGGAGCAGGAAAGACCACCATCGTTGACGTGCTTTTGGGACTTCTTAAGCCTGAGAGCGGCAGTATCCTTGCAGACGGCGTGGATGTTTCACAGCACTACCGGGGCTGGCTTAAGAACATTGGCTATATTCCTCAGACCATTTTTATGGTGGATTCAACCATCAGAAAGAATGTAGCTTTTGGCTACGCCGATGAGGATATAGATGATAACAAGGTGTGGCAGGCACTTAAGGAGGCTGCTCTTGATGAGTTCGTAAAAAGCCTTCCCGAGGGCCTTGATACGAAGATCGGTGAGCGCGGAATAAGACTCTCCGGCGGACAGAGACAGAGAATCGGTATTGCCAGAGCCCTTTTCGAGGACCCGGAGGTACTTGTTCTTGATGAGGCTACTTCTGCTCTGGACAACGAGACAGAGGGCGCAATTATGGATTCAATTAACAGACTTCACGGCAGAAAGACTCTTATCATTATTGCCCACAGGCTTCAGACCATCGAAAAGTGCGATATGGTCTTCGCCAACAGGGACGGAAAGGCAGAGAAAGACAGATAATGACCGGTAACAGTGCAGCTTCTGTAAAAAAGAGGGATGCCAGCTTTGAGCTTCTTAGAGTAGTGGCCATGCTGATGATCATTACCCTCCATTACAATACCCGTAAGGATGCGCTTCTGCAGCTGGGAGTACCGGCTTCCGGAGTGCAGATCTATGCCACTATTATAGAATCCTTCTGCATCATGGGGGTTAATACCTATGTGCTTATCACCGGGTTTTTCCTGTCAAAAAAAACTGCCAAGATAAGCCGAATGCTGGGACTCATTTGCCAGGTGTATTTCTACACCATACTTATTTCATTGGCAATGATCCTGGTTGGAAGCTATTCGCTTGGAGATGGAGACTCACTTTACAGGATTGTTCAGTATCTTTTCCCGATTTCTTCAGAGCACTACTGGTTTATCACAGCCTATGTGATCATGTATGTGCTGTCACCCGTACTTAATGCAGCCATTGAGACTCTGACCAAAAAGCAGATGAAGACAGTTATTATCGGACTTCTTATCTGGTTCAGCGCTATAAAGAGCTTTGTTCCAGTTATGTTCCCTACGGATCGCCACGGGTACGACTTTGGCTGGTTTGTCGTTTTGTATCTTATTGCTGCTTATATCAGAAAGTACGATCTGGTGCTGTTTTATGATGCCAAAAGAAGCGCTGCTGTTTTCTTTATTTCAGTAGCGATAATTGCGCTTATGAGCATCGGATTTTATTACATAAACCTATTCAGGGGCGGATTTATCTATTATTCAGGAGTGCCCTTTGACTATAACTTTATTTTTACACTGACAGGCTCCCTTGGCATATTCTCGTTCTTTAGATTCTTTAAGATGAGAGAGGGCAGATTTGCAGACGCAGTGCGCTTTATCGCGCCCCTTACCTTTGGAGTTTACCTGCTTCACATGCACCTTGAGATCAGAGACAGATGGGTAGGGTGGCTTGAGCATCTGATGGGAGAAGTGCCCATGGACAATGTTGTGCTTTTTGCCTGGAACCAGCTCTGGTCGGTTCTTATCGTATTTGCCGCAGGAATCTTCGTTGACTGGATCAGAAAAATGATCTTCGACTTCCTTGGCAGAGTGCTGCATGATACCTGGCTGTTTAAGAAGATCAGAGAGGTAGATGAGGTTTTATGCTGACAAATATCCGAAGCTTCTTTTATCCTTTAAAAAAATACCAGGGGCTCCTGGAAAAGTGGGTGTTTCCGGTCATACTGCTGCTTTTTCCGCTGTTTGGAGTAAATGCAGGGCTTGATATTACTGATACCACCTACAGCCTTGCAAATTATGAGTATATAGAAACCCTGAACCCCATGTGGCTCTTTTCCACATACCTGAGTAACATCACAGGCTCACTTATCATGAAGCTTCCGGGGGCTGGAACTATGCTGGGCTTTGGCGTTTACTGCAGCTTTATTACCAGCGCGATCGCACTTATTGCCTACTATTTCCTTAAGGACTTCATGCCCGGCTGGATGATCTTTATCGGTGAGTTTATAGCTGAAGGTATCTGCTTTTCGCCGAGAGTCATCCTCTATAACTATCTGACCTATCTGTTTCTTACACTTGGAGCTATTTTCCTGATAAAGGGGCTGTTTTCTATTGAGGGACAAGATCTCTATCTGTTCCTTGCGGGAGTATTTCTTGGGATCAACGTAATGGTGCGCTTTCCCAATATCGCGGAAGCTGCGCTTATACTAATACTCTGGTTTTACGGCTTTATTACAAAAAACAGATTCTCAGAAGTGGTAAAACAGACGCTTATCTGCATTGGAGGGTTTCTCACAGGCTTTGTACTGATACTTGCTGTTATAGCTGCAAAGTATGGTGTCAGCTCCTACATTGACGGTATCATAAGCCTCTTTTCCATGACGGATTCTGCCTCTGACTACGGCGCAGGCGGAATGCTTGGAGCAATTCTGGAAGCTTACATGACCAGTACTCTCAACATGCTCATCATGCTTCCCTGCATTGCTGCGGGAGTCATCATGTTCATGCTGCTTCCGGGAAAGTACGTCTTTGTAAAGAAGCTCCTCTATGTGCTGGGACTTCTGGTACTTGTTCGCTACTTCTTTGCAAAGGGCATTTTTACAACGAATTATTACTACTACGACTGCATGTTCCAGGCAGCCATGATGTTTATCATAGCCGGGATAATTCTTTCCGTGATCGGATCGCTTGGGATCCTGAACGGAAGCAGGCAGGAACAGACCCTGGCCTTTACTGCTCTGATGCTGATACTGGTTACTCCCCTTGGAAGTAATAACTATACCTTCCCCATTCTGAACAATATGTTCCTGATTGGACCGATAATCCTGTGGCTCTTTAGGAGGATGATGCAGAGGGCGGGAGAGGCAGATGTCAACTTCCCTTGGGAGAGCATGCTGACCTGCGTGATCATTGTCCTTGCTATACAGGGAGCGCTCTTTAGAGCAAACTTTTCCTTTTACGATGGTGCTGACGGAACAGTCAGGGACTCAAGGGCGAATATCAAAAAGGTATCTTCCATGGTTACAACAAGCTATAACGCAGCAACTTTAGATGAGCTTAAGGCTTTCCTTGAGGAAAATGAGCTGCTTGATGAGAAGGTGCTCCTTTTTGGTACTGTTCCGGGACTTTCCTATGTGTTTGACCTTGAACCGGCAATAGATACCATTTGGCCTGACCTTGACAGCTATTCACTTCAGGCTTTTTCGAATCAGCTTGAGCTTCTTTCGCAAACTAAAGAAGCACCCGTAATAATCTGGGGCAAGAATAGCCCTGAATTTGCGGTAACTGCGCAGAAAACACAACTTTTATTGGACTATATTGACGATGGAGCTTATAATAAAGTCTTTGAAAGTGATAGATTTACGGTTTATACCGCAAATGGCAAGGAGTAAACGAGATTTTTATGGAGAACACGCAGAAAAAAGATATTTTTGACAGGATAATGTCTCTTCCTGTTCTGAATATTTTTGAACCATTTTACAAAAAACATAAGGAAGGCCTTTTGTACCTGTTTTTTGGCGGACTGGCTTTCTTTTTGAGCATTTTCCTGTTCTGGTTTATGGACACAGTGATGCATCTTAATGAGGTGGTTAATAACACCATCGACTGGGTTATATGTGTTGCCTTCCAGTTTTTTACCAACAGAACATGGGTATTTGACGGAAAAGTTGAGACCAAAAAGGACTTCCTGGTTCAGGCAGGATCCTTTACAGCAGGAAGACTCTTCACGCTTGTTGTTGAGGACCTTCTCATATTCATTTTCATAACACTTATGGGACTTCCAAAGATGCCCGTAAAGCTTGCGGCTACCTTTGTTGTAATAGTACTCAACTACGTAATAAGCAAACTGATCGTATTCAGGAAGAAGGACTAAATTATGCGAATCAACTTTAATGTACCACCTTATACAGGAAAAGAATTCGATTATATCAGAGAATGTGTGGAGAACCAGAAAATCTGCGGAGATGGCCCTTACACTGCTAAGGATAACGAGTGGATTGAGAAAAAGACAGGAGTAGCAAAGGCGCTTCTTACAACCTCCTGCACTCACGCAACAGAGATGGCAGCTCTTCTTGCAGGAATCAAAGAGGGAGACGAGGTCATCATGCCTTCCTATACCTTTGTTTCCACAGCAAATGCCTTTGTATTAAGAGGCGCGAAGGTTGTATTTGTGGACATCAGACCTGATACCATGAATATCGATGAAAACCTCATCGAGCAGGTCATCACAGATAAGACAAGAGCAATCGTTCCTGTACACTACGCAGGTGTTGGCTGCGAGATGGATACTATTTTGGATATAGCAAAGAGACATAACCTTTTTGTTATCGAGGATGCAGCTCAGGGCGTTATGTCCACCTATAAGGGAAAGGCCCTCGGAGCCATAGGCGACTTCGGAAACTACAGCTTCCATGAGACCAAGAACTACAGCATGGGTGAGGGCGGAGCACTTCTTCTCAGAGATGAGACCTATGTGGATGACGCCATCATCATCAGAGAAAAGGGAACAAACCGTACCCTCTACAAGCTTGGCAAGGTTGATAAGTACAGCTGGATCGAGCCCGGTTCATCATACCTTCCCAGCGATATGAACGCTGCATATCTCTATGCCCAGCTTCAGATGGCTGAGGAGATCAACAATGACAGAATGGATCATTGGAACAGATACTATGAGGCACTTATGCCTCTTAAGGAAAAAGGCCTTATCGAGCTTCCTTTTGTGCCTGATTACTGCCAGCACAATGCTCACATGTTCTACATCAAGTGTAAGGACTTAGAGGAGAGAACAGGTCTTATCAAGTACCTTGAGAGCAACGACATTCTTCCTGCTTCGCATTATGTTCCTCTTCATTCCTCAAAGGCAGGACTTAAGTACAGTGAGTTCAGAGGTGAGGACAGATATACAACTAAGGAAAGCGAGAGACTTCTTCGTCTTCCTATGTACTACAAGCTTACAGATGACGACCTCGACGAAGTCGTTATGAGGGTTAAGGAGTATTATAAATTTACTTAAGGAGCCCCGATGGTCACAACACGAAAATATGATAACTTCATAGTTTCGGCGCTGCTGATAGTCTGCGTGATTATTTTTGCAGGCTTTATTGGTGATTTTTATTATGACTTAAATGATGACTGCCTGATAAAGGATATCCTCTCCGGAAGCTACGCCGGAGTTCCAGAGGCGCATAATATTCAGATGCTTTACCCCATAGGCGCGTTCTTTTCCCTGTTCTACAGGATAGTGCGAGGCCTTGGCTGGTATGGCATCTTTTTATGTCTGCTTCAGTTCGGAAGCTTTTTCCTGATCTGTATCAAAGCTGGACAGACGGAGTATTTCAAGAGATCAAGCCACCTTCAGAAGGCACTTTTTTTCCTTCTGCCTGCAGGAATAATGCTTGGACTGTTCCTTCCGCATTTTCTGTTTGTGCAGTACACAGTCACCTGCGCCCTTCTTTCGGCGGCAGCAGCCTTTCTGATACTCACAGGAAGCATGGATACTAAATGCACCGGAATCTTTTTTGTGCTACTACTTATAGTCGCTTACAATATTAGGTCTGAGATGCTTCTTCTTACTATGCCCATGGTGCTCGTGGCAGTACTGATAAAATGGACCATGAGCTGTTTTATTGAACGAACAAGGCATGAGAAAAAAGAGCTTTTTATCAGGTATTTGAATTTCCTTTTAGCCGTTGGGGCAGGAATACTCATTTGCCTGGGAATAAATAAGCTGGCCTGTTCTTCAGATGAATGGAGGGAGTTTGTAAGCTTTTTTAACAACAGAACCGAGCTCTACGATTTCCAGTACATTCCGGAGTATGAGGAAAATAAGGAGTTTTACGAGAGCATAGGGCTTTCTGAGAGCGAGCACCAGCTTCTTGTTAATTACAATTTCGGACTTGATGAGGAGATTGACTCAGAGCTTCTGGGTAAGATCGCTGCTTATGCAAAGGAGCACAGAACCTTTGAAAAGCCTCTTTCCGTAAAGCTTAATGAGGCACTTCCGCTTTATGCCTACAGGCTTTTTCACGTGGAGACTCCCAAGAGCTACGAGTATCCCATGACAGATTATCCCTGGAACATAGTTACGATATTGTTTTATCTTTTTGTTCTTATAAGCATTCTTATAACCTTTAAAACAGAGGTGAAAAAGGCTGTTATTTCAGTCCTTTTGCTGGCGCTTCTATTTGCCTGCAGAAGTACTCTCTGGCTTTACATCATGGCAAGAGGCAGAGATCCGATAAGGATCACGCATCCTCTGTATCTCGTTGAAATACTTATTCTTCTTGGGATTCTGATGAATGTTGGACTTTTGTCTGACCTTGCACATACCAAAGTCAGTGATAAGAAAAACCGCGCAAGGGACATGTTTACAGTCTTTACTGTGATCTGTGCGCTGGCTGCTTTTATTGCTGTTCCCTTCCAGGTAAAGCTGGTGGAGGCAGAGTGCGAAAGACGTGAAAGCTCCATGGCAAAATACGATATACTTTGGGAGTATATGGAGGAGTCGCCGGAGAGCCTTTATCTGATGGATGTGTATACCAGTGTGTCCTTTGCCACAGTCACAGGAAAGGACGAGGCTACCTACACCGAAAAGATATTTGATAACATTGACAATACAGAGTATAACAGAGACCTCCTTGGAGGTTGGGCCTGCAAGAGCCCTGTCAGCCAAAAGAAGCTGAAAAACCATGGTTACGACAGCTACGAGCAGGCGCTTGTCTCAGATGGCGTGTATCTCGTGATGAATCTTGACGAGGATACCGAGTGGATCAGGGACTTTTACAGTGACAGAGGAAAGGATGTATCCGTTACAAAAAAGGCTGACGTCGCAGAGGTCTTTGGAATCTATGAAGTAAGGGAAAGCAATGAATAAAGATGGTGCAAAGCTTGACCGTGGTTTTGTGGCTGTTGGGGAAAAGATATCCCTGAGATATATCACCGATGCAGACACAAAGCTGGTTGTCAGCTGGAGAAACAACGAAAGAGTCAGAAATAATTTCATATACAGAGTGCATTTTACTGAAGAAATACACACTAACTGGCTTAGGACAAAGGTCGATACAGGTGAAGTGGTTCAGCTTATAATCTGCGAAAATGCCAATAATGCTCGTCCTGTGGGAAGTGTGTACTTCAGATATCTGGAGGATAGCAAAGACGAGGCTGAATACGGAATCTTCATCGGCGAGGACGATGCCATCGGAAAGGGCTATGGCAATGAGACAGCAGCCCTGGCAACAGACTATGCAAGGGATGAGCTTGGAATAAAAAGGCTGATCCTCAGGGTATTTACGAGAAACACTGCAGCTATAAAAAGCTATGAGTACGGAGGCTTTACCTTTTTGGAGGACCTTCCCATGGTTGAGTGCAGTGACGGCGAAAAAAGTGATATGATATTGATGGAAAAAAGGCTTTGAAACTAACGTTAACATAAATTTGAAAGGCAGCACCTTATGGTTAATAATTTGATAAGCTACGTTATTCCCTGTTACAGATCGGAGAATACGATAGAATCAGTAATAGATGAGATTATGAGCACCATGGCAAGGGAGGATCTTAAAAGCTACAGCTACGAGATCATCCTTGTTAATGACGGTTCTCCTGATAACACCTGGGAGAAGATAAAAGAAATCTGTAACGGCCCCAAAAAGGACCATGTCACTGGAATAAATCTTGCAAAGAATTTTGGTCAGCATGCTGCGATCATGGCAGGCCTTAGGGCGACCAAGGGCGAGTATGTCATCTGCCTTGATGATGACGGCCAGACTCCTGCAGACGAAGCAGACAAGCTCATTGCAGCGGCTGAAAACGGAGCAGACGTAGCCTATGCAAGGTATTCCAACAAGAAACACAGCATTTTCAGAAATTTCGGCACTGCAATGAATGAGTGGATGGCTGGTGTGATGCTTGGAAAGCCAAAAGATCTCTATGTTTCCAGCTATTTTATTGTAAGAAGATTTGTGGTTGATGAGATGATCAAATACGAGAGCTCATATCCTTACGTTATCGGTCTTGTGCTTCGTACCACCAGAAATGTTGTTAATGTGGACGTTACCCACAGAAAAAGAGAGGTGGGCCAGAGTGGTTACACCTTTTCAAAGCTCCTTGGCCTTTGGATAAATGGCTTTACAGCCTTCAGCATAAAGCCCCTTAGGATTGCCACTATGTCAGGTGCAATCTTCGCGTTCCTTGGCTTTTTGTATGGAATCTACACAATCATAAAGAAGTTCGTAAATCCCAATGTTCCTGTGGGCTTTTCAGCTATGATGAGCGCTATAATATTCATTGGCGGAATGATAATGCTGATGCTTGGAATGATTGGGGAATATGTGGGCAGAGTATATATATCCCAGAATAAGAACCCACAATATGTGATCCGGGAGACGACTCGGGATGACAACGTTAAATAATAGCAACGCAGCAAAGTTAAAACCTGAAAAAACAGATATTTCAGCCTGGCTCTGGTCAGGCTTATTTGGCGTTTTGACGGGACTTTTTCTGGTGCTTGGCTATCAGCTGGAAACCAGAGATTCAATAGACCTTTCGGACAGCAATGCAATGATGCTCATGCTGACACTTATGATCATCATTACCATAGACACAAGATACGTCTGGAAAAACTATGACTCTCAGAGACAGGGGAAAAAGTTTTTGGGATTTATCAGAACCAGCGTTGCAAAAGAGGGCGAGAAGAAGGCTGAAAAAGCGGACGACAAACATCTTTCTTCAGGGAGCTTTCTTGTGGATTTTGGCATTCTGGTCCTTCTTAACATACCGGTGCTTATGGCTGAGTATCCGGGCTTTTTTGTGTACGATGCCCAGGATGAGCTCAATGAAGTTCTTACAAGAAGTTTTACAACGCATCATCCTCTTTTGCATGTGCTTTTGCTCGGCGGAACAATAGCACTTGTCCATAAGATAACCGGTTCCTGGAATCTTGGAATTTTCACCTACACGCTACTTCAGATGCTGATCATCGCAGCGATTTTTGCCTATGCTCTTGGCTACCTTAGAAAAAGAGGTATAGGTCGAAGACTTCGCATTATCTATACAGCAATCTACGGACTTTTCCCAACAATCGTCATGTTTGCGCTGTGCTCAAGTAAGGACGGACTGTTTTCAGCGCTTCTTCTGCTGCTTACAGTATTATTGTTCGAGCTGACAGATGATCCGAAAGCATTTGCGGAGAACGGAAAAAAGGTTGCAGGCCTTATCATAACTGCATTTTTAATGCCCTGCTTTAGACATAACGGCTTTTATGCCTATCTTGTTTTTATTCCCTTTGCAGTCCTCTACCTGAATAAACATGTCCGCGAGAAAAAAAACTTTCAGAAGCTTGTGATCTCACTTCTTTTGCCGGTGGTGCTTTACCTTGCTTTTTCAAAGAGTATCAGCTTTGCGCTTTCCTCTGAAGGAACGCATCATCAGGAGATGCTGACAGTACCTATCATGCAGCTGGCAAGAGTATATAACTATAACAGGGATTCCATGTCGGAGGAGGACATTAAGACCTTGACCTCCTATATTCCGGAGGAAAACCTAAGTAAATACACCGGAAGGCTTTCGGATCTTGTGAAGGTTGGCTTTAATAACGAACTTTACGAGCAGGATAAGAGCAGCTTTGTCAGCCTTTGGGCAAGGCTTTTTGTGTCACATCCGATGACCTATGTAAATGCTATGCTCCTGACCTCCTACGGGTATTTTTATCCACCTGCTGATATCAATGTCTACAAGGGAACCACGGTGTTTACCTTTACCTACGAGGACAGCTCCTATTTTGGCTATGAGGTTGAGCCTCCCGGAGAGAGACACAGCTATATTCCCTTTATTGACAGCTTTTACAGGTATCTTTCCATAGGAACCTTCCATCAGGATGCGCCTATACTGTACCTGCTGTTTTCGCCGGGAATGATGTTTATTCTGTATCTGTTTGTGATGCTTTACAGGCTTAAGCTTGGAGACATCAAGGGAGTAGTGCCCTTTTTGCCACTGATCCTTACCTTTATGACAGTGCTATTGGGCCCCACTTATCTGGTGAGGTACGTGGTGTATCTATGGTTTGCTCTTCCGCTTCTTTTGTGCAACAGGAGAGTGTGAAAGCCCTGATGCCCGATTTGAAGAATCCGTGGCATCTGTGGTAAAATTAAATGATTTGTAGTTTTGTAGGGAAAAAACTGTTTATGAGACGGATAATAAATAAAAAGACAGCGATAGAAGTAATCATAATGCTTCTTGCGCTTATTTGCATAATGACCATCTGGCCTGTGAGAGTCTTTACCGACATAGTTTACACAGAGCCGAAGGGCGAGCTAACCGGAGAAGTGGGGACGGTCAGCTTCGAGGACGCCTATACTCAGGAGTTTATCACCAGATATAAGAGACTTAGCTCAGTTGATGTGATGGTCAATGAGATGACTCTTGGAAGATATATCTGTGTGGCACTTAGAAACGAGAACAGCACGGAGATCCTGAGAGTCATAGTTGACACCTCCAATCTGGAGCTTCCCGGATATGTCCATGTTCCCATGGAGATAGACGTTGAGCCGGGAAAGAAATACTTTCTGATAATGGAAGGCTGCAGATCAAAATATGACGTAGCCTTTGAGGATGTACCGGATGCTTCGGAATATGTAGGCAGCCTGTACCTCAACTGGAACGAAATACCGGGGAGACATATTACTGCCTCCTACAATTACAGAGTGCCAATGGCAAGATCAAAGTCCGTTATCTTTATAGGTGCGATCCTGCTGGTGGCTGCTTTGCTTGTAGTTATCACCGAAGCATATTATAAGAAAAACAGTGAAAAGAATACCCTCATAACAGTGGGGAAGATGATAAAGTATGTGGCTAATCCCCTGGCAGTTGCCGTGTTTGGCACTCTTATGATAATGGTATTCCCCTTAAGAAAGTTTGACTCAAGGCCTGTTGACATTATTTTCTATGAGCTGGGCCTTCTTATCTGTGCGGGGATAGTATTCTATGCTATAAACCACAACGTGGTAAAGCAGAAGGTGGGAGTATCCTTCCGGCAGGGCTTTCAGATGCCTGACACTATTATCTACTGCCTGATGATGCTCACCATCGCAATGAGCTTGTGGTATGCAAGCTGCTATATGAATGACCTCTATGATATCTACCACACTCTTTCAGAGAGAAAGATGGTCATTTGGCTGATTCTTACGATGCTTTTGACCTTCTCCTTCAAGGAGGTCTTTAATCTGCCTAACCTTATCTGGCTTATTGCATCTGTTATCGCAGGAATCAGGTATTATGGCCTTAAGGTTATGGACGAGAGTCAAAAGGAGTACGACCTTCACAATGCAGCTTTAAGGTACGGAATAATCATCGTGATCCTTGCTGGCTTTGTGCTGATAAGCCTTGTAAGAAAGCTCATTTTTGTCATAAAGCAGAGATTTATCTATCATACAGCTCATCCTGAGAAGAGAATTGGCTTAACAGCATTCGGAATAATGTTCTTTGTGCTTTTTGCAGGACTCATCGTTTTCAGAAATACAAGATGGTGGCCTGTTACCCTGGCAGTAGTTTTTACCTGTCTTTATATAAGGCTGTTCTACTTTAAGGGGAGACTTAACTATTACAAGATCCTTTCCGGGGGCCTTATGCTGAATTTTGTCCTGGCCCTTGGCTACAGCCTGCTTCACAGGTATTTCGCAGGCTTTGTCAGCGGAAGATTTGCATTTATCTTCCATACGGTTACTGTCACAGCCGAGTATCTGGCGCTGATGGCAGCAGTTGCGACGGTCATGCTTGTGATAAAGATCGCAGCTATCCCTAAAAAAAGCGGAGCAGTTGTGCTTTTTAAATCAGCCTGGAAGGAGGTTGTCCTATTTGGCTGGATAATTGCCTATGCGATATTTACCGTGTCCAGAACAGCGATTCTTTCCATCGCGGTCACTGTGATAGCAGTCTTACTGGTTACGGTTTCAATAAATAAAAAACAGTTCCTCAGGATGATAGCTGTTATGGCAGCAGCAAGCCTTTTGTGCTTCCCTGCAGCCTTTACTCTTCAGAGGATCATACCGGCTATTGTAGCAAGACCTGTCTTTTATCTTATCGACGATACTGATGTATTTGTCAGAGGCGGAGCGGATATGGACAGCACCAATTTCATGTGTGTTGAGAGATTTGCTGATCTCTTTTCCGAAAAGCTCCTTGGAGTTGAACTTGGAAATTACAACTATCCGATAGATGTCAGCAACTACGACAGCGACGGAAATGCGCTTTATGATAACTACGGCTATCCTATTGAAGAGAGCAATGAGGAGAGCTACTATGACTCCGGAAAAATAGAGGGCAACAAGGATTACCTTCTTGCAGCCACAGGCCTTACAAGGGCTGAATACATGATGCTCCTTGATATGATGAACGGCTATGTTGATGAAAACAGCAGACTCGATGTGATCTCCAACGGAAGGATAACAATCTTTAAGTCCTACCTTAAGGAGCTTAATATGACCGGTCACGAACAGATGGGAGCGGAGCTTCCGGATGGTGAGATCGCTGTCCATGCTCACAATACCTACCTTCAGGTGGCCTACGATAACGGAATCCCTGTGGGAATACTGTTTGTTGTTGTTCTTATAAGCGCCGCTGTTATCAGCGTTAAGGTTTACAGAAAAAGCTACAAGGACAGACCATTGTCTCTTATGATATTTGCTGTTACCATAGCCTTTATTGTTGCGGGAATCTCCGAGTGGGTATTCCAGCTTTGCAACCCAATGACGGTTGCTCTTATGCTTGCTTTTGCAGGACTTACTTTCAGAGAAAGAAATACGGTTAAATAAATCAAAATGGGAAAAAAGAAAAAAGAGCCTTTTAACTATCAAAAACTGTATAGGCGAACGATACTGATAATCTACGATATCCTCAGCGTCATTGTTTCCAGTTATCTGGCAATCCTGATCAGATACGAGTTTAAGTTTGACACGATCCCTGAGCACTTCCTCAGCCCTGTCAATCATTTCCTGCCGATTAACATTCTGATCACACTGGTGGTGTTTTACATCTTCAGACTCTATGACAGTCTGTGGGCCTACGCCGGTGAAAAGGAGATGCAGAACCTGGTCATGGCCTGTGTGATCTCTGGTGTTCTGAATGCCATTGGACTTCAGTTCTTCAAGTCACACACCCAGCCTGTACCACAGAGCTATTACTTCCTGTACACCTTTTTGCTGATAACCTTTATCTTCATCAGCAGATTTTCCTACAGGTTCTTAAGAGGACAGAAACACAGAGCTGAGAACAGAAACAATTCCAAGGCTGTTATGATCATCGGAGCCGGAGAAGCCGGCAATGCCATCATCAAGGAGATCATAACCAGCAACTTCTCTACCATGTCCATAAAGTGCATCATCGATGATGATTCCAACAAATGGGGCAAATACATCCAGGGAATCAGAGTTGTGGGCGGCAGAGACAGGATTGTTGAGTGTGCAGACCTCTATGACATCGATGAGATCATCGTCGCAATTCCTTCTGTTTCAAGGGCTGAGATGAAAAAGCTCCTGGATATCTGTAAAGATACAGACTGTAAGCTTCGTTCACTCCCGGGCATGTACCAGCTGGTTAACGGAGAGGTCAACGTCTCAAGACTTCGTGACGTAGAGGTAGAAGACCTTCTCGGAAGAGACCCTATAGCGGTCAACCTCGATTCAATCGCAGGTTACGTAAGTGACAAGGTTGTCATGGTAACCGGTGGAGGCGGCTCAATTGGCTCGGAGCTTTGCAGACAGATTGCATCTCACAAGCCTAAGCAGCTCATTATCGTTGATATTTACGAAAACAATGCCTATGACATACAGCAGGAGCTGAAGAACAACTATAAAGACCTTGATCTGGTAGTGCTTATTGCTTCTGTTCGAAATACACTCAGGATCAATACTATTTTTGAAAAGTACAAGCCTGACATCGTATATCACGCAGCAGCCCACAAGCATGTACCTCTGATGGAGGACAGCCCGGGAGAGGCTATTAAGAACAATGTCTTCGGAACCTGGAAAACTGCCATGGCAGCAGCAACCAACGGCTGTAAGAAGTTTGTTCTTATCTCCACCGACAAAGCTGTTAACCCCACAAACATCATGGGCGCCAGCAAGCGTATCTGTGAGATGATAGTACAGACCTTTAACAAGCACTATGACACAGAGTTTGTTGCAGTAAGATTCGGAAACGTACTTGGCTCCAACGGCTCGGTTATCCCTCTTTTCAAAAAACAGATAGCTGCAGGAGGCCCTGTTACTGTAACAGATCCTAATATCATCCGCTATTTCATGACCATTTCAGAGGCTGTTTCACTGGTGCTTCAGGCCGGAGCCTATGCCAAGGGCGGTGAGATCTTCGTTCTTGATATGGGAGAGCCTGTAAGGATCCTTGACCTTGCCGAGAACCTGATAAAGCTTTCTGGCTACAAGGTTGGAGAGGACATCAGAATTGAATTTACCGGACTTCGCCCCGGTGAGAAGCTCTATGAGGAGATGCTCATGGACGAAGAAGGACTTCAGGATACAGCCAATAAGATGATCCACATCGGAAAGCCTATCGAGCTTGATGAGATGAGGTTCTTTAGCCAGCTCGAGAAGCTGAATGTGGCAGCAAAAGAGGAGTCTCCTGAGATCAGAGACCTGGTACAGGAGATTGTTGAGACCTATCACCCTGATGTTCACAGATATGTAATGACAAGGGAGAGAAAAGAGGCTCTGAACAGAGCAGCGGAAGAGATTAACGGCTAAGGAGATAATTATGGAAATAAAGCCCTTTGAGAAAAAAGTATGGCTTTCATCTCCTACAATGCACGGAGATGAGATAAAGTTCGTACAGGAAGCCTACGACACCAATTGGATGAGCACCGTAGGCGCCAATATAAATGAATCGGAAAAGCAGATCGCAAAGCTTATTGGCTGTAAGGACGCTGTTGCCCTTTCTTCAGGAACAGCGGCTCTTCACCTTGCTATCAAGCTGGCAGGAGAAAGGCTGTACGGAGCTCCGAAGGTAGGACACGGAACACTTGAGGGCAAAAAGGTCTTCTGTTCAGACGTGACCTTCGATGCAACAGTAAATCCCGTTGCCTATGAGGGCGGCGAAGCTGTGTTTATCGATACGGAGTATGACACCTGGAACATGGATCCCGTGGCACTTGAGAAGGCCTTCGAGATCTATCCTGAGGTTAAGCTTCTTGTGGTTGCACACCTTTATGGAACTCCCGGCAAAATAGATCAGCTGAGGGCCATCTGCAACAGACACGGAGCACTTATTGTTGAGGATGCTGCGGAGTCTCTGGGAGCTACCTATAAGGGGCAGCAGACCGGAAAATTCGGCGACTACAGTATCATTTCTTTTAACGGAAACAAGATCATCACCGGCTCATCGGGCGGAATGTTCCTGACAGACAGTCCTGAGGCTGCGCCCCAGGTTCGCAAGTGGTCAACCCAGTCCAGAGCGGATGCGCACTGGTATCAGCACGAGGAGCTTGGCTTTAACTACCGTATGAGCAATGTTATCGCAGGCGTTGTCAGAGGCCAGATTCCTTATCTTGGCGAGCACATCGCACAGAAAAAGGCTATTTATGAGCGCTACAAAGAAGGACTTAAGGGACTTCCGGTCAGCATGAATCCGATGGATCTTACAAACAGTGAGCCAAATTACTGGCTTTCCTGTCTTATTATTGATAAAGATGCAATGTGCAAACAGGTTCGCGGAGAAAAAAATGTTCTCTACGTATCAGAACCCGGCAAGAGCTGCCCTACACAGATCCTTGAGGCTATAGCAAAGATAAATGCAGAGGGACGCCCTATCTGGAAGCCAATGCACATGCAGCCTGTCTACAGGATGAATCCTTTTATCACAGAGGCCGGAAACGGAAGAGCAAGATCCAATGCGTATATCGCAGAGGACAAGGTTAACGACGTTGGAATGGATATTTTTGAGCGCGGTCTGTGCCTTCCTTCTGATAACAAGATGACCCCTGAGCAGCAGGATGTAATAATTGAGGTAATTAAGAAGTGTTTTGAATAAGTCTTAAAACAGGGGGAGAGTTTTGTATAAGAAGTTTATAAAGCGATTATTAGACATAATAATTTCAGTGATGATACTTTTGCTGTTTTGCTGGCTTTATATCATTGTTGCTATCCTTGTAAGGGTCAAGCTTGGAAGCCCCATAATCTTTAAACAGGCCCGTCCCGGCAAGGATGAGAAGATCTTTAACATGTTCAAATTCAGGACTATGACAGATGAGAAGGATGAAAACGGAAATCTCCTTCCTGACGAGATAAGACTTACGAAGTTTGGCCAGCTCCTTCGAAAGACCAGCCTGGACGAGCTTCCTGAGTTCATCAATATCCTGAAGGGTGACATGAGCTTTATTGGCCCCAGACCACTTCTGGTAAAATATCTTCCCTACTACAACGACAGAGAGCGTCTTCGCCACAGTGTACGCCCCGGACTTACAGGTTACGCTCAGGCCCACGGACGAAACGCCATCTCCTGGGAAAAGAAATTTGAGTATGACATCTACTATGTGGAGCATTTGTCCTTCCTTACGGACGTTAAGGTTGTTATAGATACAGTAAAAACTCTGTTTTCCCACGATCAGGTTGTGCTGAACGCGCTGGAGGATTTTGATGAGTATAGAAAAAAGCAAAATGACGCCAATAGTAAGGCTTAAGGATGAGAAGATCAGTAATCTTTACGTAAAAAGAGAGGACTTCATCCCTTACTCTTTTGGCGGAAATAAGGCAAGAAAGGCCTTTTACTTTTTTGATGAGATAGATAAGGGCAGCTACAACTATGTTGTGACCTATGGCAGCAGCCACTCCAACCACTGCAGAGTGGTGGCCAACATGGCGGCAGAAAGAAACATCCCCTGCCTCATTATTGGGCCAAAGGAGGTCTCGGAGACCACCTACAACAGCATCCTGATGAAGGTCTTCGGAGCAAAGATCATAACAGTTCCGGTTGAAGAAGTCCATGACACAATAGAAAAGGAACTTGAGAAACTTAGAGGTGAAGGCCACAAGCCATATTTTATCCAGGGTGGAGGCCATGGCAATCTGGGAACAAGAGCCTATGTGGACTGCTACAGTGAGATAAAAGAATTCGAACAGCAGGAAAACTTCTTTTTTGACTATATCTTTTTTGCCTCAGGCACAGGAACCACACACGCAGGTCTTGTGTGCGGGCAGCTCCTTTCAAACGATGACAGGAAGATTGTAGGAATCAGCATCGCCAGAAAGAATCCGAGGGGAAGAGATGTTGTTCTTGGAAGCATAAGAGAGTATCTTTCGGAGGAAAAACAAGATTTTTCAGAGGAAGAGATACAGGAGCGGACCATATTTGTGGATGATTATATAAGCGATGGCTACGGCAGGAGCGATGAGGCTGTGCTTGAGCTTATAAAGGATGAGTTCGTAAAAAACGGTATTCCTCTGGATTCCACCTACACAGGCAAGGCTATGCTTGGAATGAAGGAGTATATAGCAAAGAACAAACTTTGGGATAAAAATATCCTGTTTATTCATACCGGCGGAACACCGCTGTTTTTCGATGATCTTAACAAGATGGGGGGAATTGTAGGATGAACATTCTGATCTTAAGTGCAGGAACAAGAAATAAGGTTGTGCAGTATTTTAAGAGAGAAATGGCCGGCAAGGTAATTGCCACTGACTGCTCGAACCTGGGACCCGCTATCTACGATGCGGATAAGTGCTATATCGTTCCAAGAATTGATGATCCGACCTATATAGACAAGATCCTTGAAATATGCAAAAAAGAGGATATTCAGGGCGTATTTTCACTTATCGACCCTGAGCTTTCTCTGCTTGCAAAACACTATGACAGATTCATGAAGGAAGGTGTAACACCCATCGTATCCTCCTATGAGCTCTGCGAGACCAGCCTTGATAAGCATGCCATGTACGAGATGCTTCAAAAGCTGGGAGTGCCCACAGCAAAATGCTACCTTAGTATCGAGGAGTTTGAGGCCGCAAGGGAGATGGGCGAAATAGACTTCCCTGTCTTTGTAAAGCCTGTAAAGGGAAGTGCCTCCATGAATATCAGCAAGGTGGAGTCCATGGAGATGCTTACAGCTCTTTTCCATGACTTCGACGGACTTATGATCCAGGAGCTTATGACCGGTCAGGAGTACGGCGCAGATGTATATGTGGACCTGATATCCGGCAAGTGTACATCGATTTTCCTTAAGAAAAAGATAAAGATGAGGGCCGGTGAAACAGACAAGTCCGTTTCTGTTAAGGATGAGGTCCTTTTTGACCAGATTGCTACCTTTGTGCATGATGTTGGCTACAGAGGAATGATAGACATAGACTTTTTCCATGATGAGACCACAGGAGAGTGGTATCTTTCTGAGGTTAATCCGAGATTTGGAGGCGGTTATCCTCACGCCTATGAGTGCGGCGTGAACTTCCCCAAACAGATCCTTCGTAACCTTCAGGGACTTGATAATCCGGTTACTATCGGAGATTACAGAGAAGGTGTCTATATGATGAAATATAATGAGGTTGCCATCAGATGCGAGTGCAACCTGGAGGTGGAATAATATGCCCAAGGCAATGATACTTGCCAATTCATCCAGTGGAATCTACGACTTTAGAAATGAGCTCCTTACAGGACTCATGGATGAGGGCTTTGAAGTTGTTCTTTCCCTTCCGGATGATTTGAAGGTAAAAGAGCTGCAGCAGGAAGGCTGCAGGGTAATACATACTGATATTAACAGAAGAGGCGTCAATCCTGTACAGGATATGGCGCTTGTTCGCGCTTATAAAAAGCTGTTGAAAAGCGAAAAACCTGACATAGTTCTGAACTATACCATAAAGCCAAATATCTATGGCGGATATGTCTGCAGAAGGCTCAAGATCCCTTATGTGGCCACTATCACAGGCCTTGGCTCAACCTTTGAAAGGGGAGGAGCGCTTCTTAAGCTGATAGTTATGATGTACAAGATATCGCTTAAAAAGTGTGAATGTCTCTTTTTCCAGAACGATGAGAATCGAAGGATCTTTGAGGAGCATGGCATCAGAGCCAAAAAGCATGTGACTGTCAACGGCTCAGGAGTAAATCTTCAGAAGCACAAAAAAGAGGAGTATCCGGGACACAGAGATGATGTCACAAGATTTCTTTACATCGGAAGGCTTATGAAGGAGAAGGGCACGGATGAGTATCTTGGCGCAGCCCTTAAGATGCATGAGAAATACGATGACAGAGTGTCTTTTTCTGCAATAGGTTATTTTGACGATGATTATGAGCAGAAGGTAAAGGACGCTGAGGCAAAAGGGTACTTTAAGATGATTCCCTACCAGAAGGATATCCATCCTTACATAAAAGAGGCGGATGCTGTGGTTCATCCCTCCTACCACGAGGGAATGTCCAACGTTCTCATGGAGGCCTCAGCTACAGGGCGTCCCGTTATCTGCTCCGACATCAGCGGCTGCAGAGAGGTTGTCGACAAGGGAAGGTCCGGAATACTGTTTGAGCCAAGGAGCGAAGAGGCTTTGTTCAAGGCCCTTGATGAGTTCATGCAGCTTGATGCCGGCAGGCGAAAGGCCATGGGAGAAGCTGCAAGAAGCTATGTTGAGCAGAAGTTTGACAGACATAGTATAATAAAAACGTATGTTAATGAGATTAAGATGATCACAGGTCATCAGTAAGAATAATCAATCAAAGAGATTTTGGAGGAATTACAATGGATTTATACGAGAAGCTCCTTTCAGGAGAAGAGAAACTTTCACTGGTTGGACTTGGCTATGTAGGTATGCCAATTGCCGTAGCTTTTGCAAAGAAGATCAAGGTTGTAGGCTATGACTTTAATGCAGCTAAGGTTGAACTTTACAAGAAGGGAATTGACCCAACAAGAGAGGTTGGAGATGAGGCTATCAAGGAGACAAGCGTTGAGTTTACCGCTGATCCTGAGAAGCTTCGTGAGTGTAAATTCCATGTGGTTGCAGTTCCTACACCGGTTAATGACGATCACACACCTGATCTTTCACCGGTTGAGGGAGCAAGCCGCACCCTCGGAAAATATCTTACAAAGGGCTCTATAGTAGTTTACGAGTCAACAGTTTATCCCGGAGTTACAGAGGATATCTGTGTTCCTATTCTTGA